>Ga0160434_100021_pt1 | contig 183425 bp, 166 predicted proteins | sample HID1973I_E0MG_FD_108273 | JGI IMG/M metagenome (GOLD analysis project Ga0160434, IMG submission 108273) | Enriched mosquito-associated microbial communities from UW Madison campus, WI, USA - HID1973I_E0 MG | ecosystem: Host-associated > Arthropoda: Insects > Digestive system > Unclassified ... | reverse complement strand
GCCACTAATCAACCCAGCAAGCTGGGCATCATCGTTCGACTTGCATGTGTTAAGCACGCCGCCAGCGTTCGTCCTGAGCCAGGATCAAACTCTCCGTAAATGATTCACGCCCACCACCACACCACAAAGGCACGGCAGCGAACAATCCATACGAAGCGAACCCCGAAAGGTTCACAAAACTGGCCAAACGAAAAACAATCTGACGATCATTCTCCGAAATCAACCAAAGGAATCCCCAGGCACAACCAACCAGCCACCCCGGACGGAGCAACCCAGCCAGCCATGCCCACGAGGACAAATAATTGGCATTGACTAACAAGCACACTGTTGAGTTCTCAAACAACCGACACACACCGCCTCGGGCCGTTTCCGGCTTTTGCGCGGGGCTTTCGTTCTCCAGCCTACCAGACCCGGACCTTCGTCCCGAACCCGGTCGAAACCGGAAATCGGTGCAGAAGCGTCTGAATCGGGCCCCCCAACCTTAGCGCAGGCGCAGCACGCTGCGACCTTCGATCAGAGGGGGTTTCGCCTGCGGGACCAGCCACTTCGCGTCTGCTCCGAAGAGCTACGCCGTGGTGTCTGTTCCTCCCTGCCGGGGCGACTTCGAGAACATTACGGGGTCTCCGTCGCGATGGTCAAACCCGGTCCTGGTGACCCCGGTCACGCGCCGCCCCGGCGTCCGCGCCGGCCGCGAGACGGTCCGCGACCTGCCGCGCGGCGTCGTGCAGCTCCGGGGGCCCCACCACGGTGACGGGCACCTCGAACATGCCGAACCAGGCCGCCAGTCCGCCCCACGACCACGACCCCGCCGTCACGCGGCACCGGTCCGGCCCCAGCGCCTCCACGACCCCCGCGTCCCCCACCCACGGGGCGATCCGGTCCGCGCTCGCGCCGAGCTCGACCGTGCCGCGCACGGGCCAGGCCGGACGCGCGAACGCCTGCGCCACGTACGTCGCGACATCGGGCGCCGGCAGCTCGCGCGGGGTGAAGCGCGGCCCCTCCCCCGACCGGGGCTGCATGCGGTCCGCGCGGAACGTGCGCCAGTCCTCGCGCTCGAGGTCCCACGCGACGAGGTACCAGCGTCCGCCCCACGTCACGAGGTGGTGCGGCTCGACCCGCCGGGGCGGGCGGAACCCCGGTGCCCCGGGGTCGCCCGGAGGACGCAGCGGCTCGCCGGACCCCCCGTCGTAGTCGAACCGCAGCACGCGGTGCGCGCGGGCCGCCGCACCGATCGCGACGAGCACGTCCGGGTTCACCGGCGGGCGCTGCGCCTCCCTCCCGCGGGGCACGGACGTCACCTCGAGCGCGTCGATGCGCGCGCGCAGCCGCGCCGGCATGACCTGGCGGAAGGTCGCGAGCGCACGCGCCGCGGCGTCCTCGACGCCCGGCACCGGGGCCGTCCGCAGGGCGAGGGCCACGGCGACGGCCTGCTCGTCGTCGAACAACAGGGGCGGGAGGTCGGCGCCCGCGTCGAGGCGGTACCCGCCGTCGGGCCCTTTGGTGGCGCGGACCGGGTAGCCGAGCTCGCGCAGGCGGTCGACGTCGCGCCGGACCGTGCGCGGGCTCACGTCGAGGCGCTCCGCGAGCGCGGGGCCGGGCCAGTCGCGGCGTGCCTGGAGCAGGGACAGGAGCCGCAGGAGCCGTCCGGAGGTCTCGAGCATGGCTCCAGGGTCGCACGCGGTAGAGGACAGGACCTGACCTCTACGGCGCGGAGAGTGGTTCCAGCCGCCGCGGCACGGGCGGCACGACCGGCACCGCATGAGCTCGACCTCGACCTCGACCTCGACCACCCTGACCACCACGACCCGGAGGACACCGTGATCCGAACCCGAGCCCTGACGAAGGACTTCCCCGTGGGGCGCGACCCGAGCAGGACGGTGCACGCGGTGCGTGGCATCGACCTCGACGTCGCCCCCGGCGAGCTCGTCGCCGTCCTCGGCCCCAACGGCGCCGGCAAGACGACGACGCTCCGCATGCTCACGACCCTGGTCCGCCCCACGTCCGGCACGGCGACGGTCGCCGGGCTCGACGTCGTCGACAGCCCGGACGCGGTGCGCCGCAGCATCGGCTACGTGGGCCAGGGCAACGCCGCGGGCCACGGCCAGCGCGCCGTCGACGAGCTCGTGAGCCAGGCGCGCATCCACGGCCTCGACCGGCGCGCCGCGCGACGCCGGGCCGACGAGCTGCTCGACGTGCTGGAGCTCACCGCGCAGCGCACGCGCAAGGTCTCCGACCTGTCGGGCGGCCAGCGACGTCGGCTCGACGTCGCGATGGGCCTCGTGCACTCGCCCGCGCTGCTCTTCCTCGACGAGCCGACGACGGGGCTCGACCCGCACAACCGCGCGAACCTGTGGGAGCACGTGGGCCGGATGCGCACCGAGGCGGTCGCCGAGACGGGCGCACCCATGACCGTCGTCCTCACGACCCACTACCTCGACGAGGCGGACACGATGGCCGAGCGCGTCGTGGTCGTCGACCACGGCGAGATCATCGCCGACGACACCGCCGCGCACCTCAAGGCCGACCTCGCGGGCGACCGCGTCGTGGTGACCGTCGGGCCCGCGTCGCCCGGCGGCGCGGGACTCCTCGCGGAGACGGCCGCCCGCGTCGAGGGGTTCCGCGAGCTCGTCGCACGCGACGCGGACGGCGTCACCGTGCGCGCCCGCCGCGGCGACGCCTACCTGCCCGCGCTCCTGCGCGCCGCCGACGCGGCCGGGCTCGTCGTCGAGACGGCGCACGTGCACCTGCCCACGCTCGACGACGTCTTCCTCGCCCTCACCGGGCGCAGCCTGCGCGAGGCCGGCGCCGCCGACCCCGCGTCCGGGACGACCACCGACCCCGGGTCCGCGACCCGGCCCGCCGAGAGGACCGCAGCATGACCGCCGTCGACGCCCACCCCGCTCCGTCCCGTGCGCGCACGCCGCGCCACCTCGTGCGCGACACCGGCATCGTGCTCGCGCGCGAGCTGCGCCCGGTCGTGCGCGACCCGTTCTCCGTGGTGTTCGGCCTCGTGCAGCCGATCGTCTTCCTCGTCCTCTTCGGGCCCCTGCTCGTCGGGTCGCTCGGCGGGACGGACGTGCTCGGCGGGAGCGTCTGGCAGTGGTTCGTGCCGTCGATCCTCGTCATGACCACGCTGTTCGGGACGTCGGCCACCGGCGCCAACCTGCTGTTCGAGCTCCAGACGGGCGCGCACGAGCGCATGCTCGTCGCGCCGCTCTCGCGCTCGTCGCTCCTCGTGGGGCGCGCGCTCAAGGAGATGGTGCCGATCGTCGCGCAGTCGGTGGTCGTCGTGCTCGTCATGCTGCCGTTCGGCTTCCAGCTGCACCTCGCGGGCGCGGTGCTGGGCCTCGCCCTGCTCGCGGTGCTCGGCGTCGGGATCGGCGCGCTGTCCTACGCGCTGGCCCTCGCCGTCCGCAAGCAGGACTGGATGTTCTGGATGGTCCAGCAGACGCTGCTCTTCCCGCTCATGCTCCTGTCGGGGATGCTGCTGCCGCTCGACTCCGGGCCGCGGTGGATGCAGGTCGCGGCGTCCGTGAACCCGCTGAAGTACGTCGTGGACGCCGAGCGCGCGCTGTTCGCGGGCGACCTCGGCGCGACAGCGGTCGCGTGGGGCTGGGTCGCCGCCGGGGCGACGGCCGCCGTCGGGCTCGTCGTGGGGATCCGCGCGATGGTCGCGACGACGGACTGAGCGCTCAGCGCACGGCCCGGGCCACCGCGACGGCCCGGGCCACCGCGCTGCCCGGGCTCGTGACGACCCGCACCGGCAGGTCCGCGAGCAGCGCGGCGGCCGGCGCCATGCTCGCCTGGGCGAGCACCACGACGTCGGGCGGCGGCGGGCCTCCCGGCCCGGCGGGGTGCACGGCGGCGCGCACCGCCGCGGCGACGGCCCGGTGGTACCCGGCCAGGTCGCCCCGCTCGAACGCGCTCCACGCGTCGTCGCACCGCACGGGCACGACCGTGACGCGCGTCCCCGCGCGCCGGGCCGCCGCGGCGACGAGCTCCGTGCTCGGCCCGAGCGTCGACGCGAGCGCGACCACGACGGCGACGACGCCGCCGTCGCGCACGGCGTCCTCGACCATCGGGCGGTCGGCCCGCACGACCGGGACGGTGCCCGGCGTCCGCTCGGCGACGGCGCCGAGCGTGGAGCACGTGCACACCACGACGTCCGCCCCCGCGGCGACGAGGGCGTCGACGTGCTCGCGCACCCGCTCCGCGACGGGGTCGCCGTCGCGCGCCGCGGCCAGGAGCGGCGCGTCGACGCGGTGCAGCGCGACGGCGCCGGGCGCGGCGCCCGTCACGAGCGCGTCGAACGTGGCGACGTGCTCGGGGGCCGTGTGCAGGAACCCGACGACGGGGTGCGCGCCGGGCTCGCCCGGCACCACGTCAGGCGTGCTCGGCGCGGAACGCGTCGGTGAGCGTCGGGCCGTCGTCGCCGAGGCGCCACACGCTCCAGCCGTCGGCGGTCGCGGTCCCCGACGCGGCGATCGCGGCGAGGTCGGGGTGCCGGTAGCGCGCGCCGTCGGACAGCTCGATGAACCCGTCCGGCTGGAGCACCGCCTCGAAGCGCTGCCCGCGCCGCGGGCGCGACCACACGAGGTGGCGCGGGCTGCCGAGCGTGCGCGCGAGCGCGACGAGGTCGGGGTCGTCGTCGGGGCCGAGCGGCACGTCGGCCGCCGGGGGCGGCGGCACCGGCGCGACCTCGCGCCCGACGTACGGCTCGGGCTCGAGCCCGGCGGGCGGGGTGTAGGAGAGCGGGTCGTACGAGCGCTCGGACGCGGGCGTGTGCTGGTCGGCGTACTCGTGCGTGAGGATCGACTCGCGCGTGCGCACCGACTCGCGCGTCCGCACCGACTCCCGGGTGAGGATCGACGTGCGCGGCACGCGCGTCTCGTCCCCGCCGACGGCGGGACGGCGGTCTGCCCACGTGCTCGGCTCCTCGGCCCAGCGCGACGCCTCGGGCGTGCGGCGCGACGTCAGCGGGTCGTCCACCGGGACGAAGTCGAGGACGGGCACGTCGTCGACGGGCGCGGCCGGCGCGGTGAGGGGCTCGTCGAGCGCCACGGGGGCGAGCGGCCCGGTGACGTCCACGGACGACGTCGCCCCGTACGTCGTGGTCGTCGTCCCGAAGGACGCGCGGGGCTCGAGCTCGGCGGCGCGACGACGCTCCGACCGCGACCTGCGGGCGTGCTGCGTCACCACGGGAAACTTGCCGGTCAGGGCTCGGCCCACGGCGACGCCGTCCGCGAAGTCGGAGGCGGTCGCCGTCTCCCGCGCGCGCACCGGGGTGCGGTCGGCCGAGGGCGCCGGGCGGCCCACCGCGAGCGGCGAGACGTCGACGAACCGGCGCCCGTCGGCGCCGTGCACCACGCCGAGGCGCAGCACCGCGACCGGGGAGCCGGGCTGGCGGAGGAAGTCGAGCGCGTCCTCGATGCCCTCGGCGGCGCTCGAGCAGATGACGATGAGCCGCGCGCCCGTGGTGCGCGCGGTCGCCTGCGAGCGCGTGAGCGGCACGTTGTCGTAGAACGCGGCGACGTCCTGCTGGAAGCGCGACGCCCCGCCGGAGTACCGGGCCGCGAGCTCGGCGCGCGTGAGGCGCCCGGCCCGGCCCGCGTGGTTGAGCGCCTGCGTGAGCGCGTCCTCGGTGAGCTCGGCCGTCACCTCGATGACGACGGGCAGGCCCGCCGCGTCGAGGGCCAGCAGGTGGGGCTCGTCCGGTCCCGACCCCTCGGCCACCGGGAAGATCTGCTCGCCGAGCAGGCTGTCCAGGTTGCCGTCCACCACGCGCTGCGCGTCGGTCCCGAAGGCTCCCGCCGGCTGGGGCGGCTGGACGAGCAACGGACGCTCTGCGTCCACCTCGAAGAGGGGCATCGGGGGATCTCCTGGTGCAGCGGAACGCGACCGGGGCGGGGGCGTTTGCCGCTTAGCCTACGTCGGCGGTCAAGTCCCGCGAAGGGCCCGAAACCTCACGGTTCGGGCACCAGCGACGCCGCAGGTCAGGCGTGCCCCGTCTCCTCCTCGTCGGCCGCGAGGCGCTCCTCGACGCGCTCGACCTTGCCCGTGAGCTCGCCCGTGCGGCCGGGACGGATGTCGGCCTTGACGACGAGCGAGACCCGGTGGCCGCCGGCCCCGACGGCCTCGGTCGCGCGCCGGATCACGGGCATGACGTCGTCCCAGTCGCCCTCGATCTCGGTGAACATCGCCGTCGTGCGGTTCGGCAGCCCGGACTCGCGGACGATGCGGACGGCCTCGGCGACGGAGTCCGCGACGGACTCGCCGGCACCGAGCGGGGCGACGGAGAAGGCGAAGACGGCCATGGGGCCATCGTGGCACGTCGCCCGGCCCGACGTCGGGGCGGGTCACGCCGGGCGACGGGCGGGCCCGGGCGGGGCCGGCCGCGACGTAGGCTCGGTGCGTGACCCAGGGAGCGACGACCGACGCGGTGACGGTGCTGGCCGGAGGGGTCGGGGGCGCGCGGCTCGCCCACGGCATGGACCTCGCGGGCGCGGACCTCACGGTCGTCGTCAACGTCGCCGACGACGTCGAGCTCCACGGCCTCGCGATCTCCCCCGACCTCGACACCGTGACCTACACGCTCGCGGGCCTCGCCGACGAGGAGCGCGGCTGGGGCGTGGTCGGCGAGACGTACGCGACGCTCGAGGCGATGGGACGCCTCGGCGAGGACACGTGGTTCACGCTCGGCGACAAGGACCTCGCGACGCACGTCGTGCGCACGGCGCGGCTCCGCGCGGGCGCGCCGCTGTCGGCGGTGACGGCGGGGATCACGGCCGCGCTCGGGGTGCGGGCGCGCGTCGTTCCCGTGACCGACGACCGCGTCGCGACGCTCGTCGACACCCCGGGCGGCCGCCTCGGCTTCCAGGAGTACTTCGTCGGCCGCCACCACGCGGACGACGTCGTCGGCCTCGTCTACGAGGGCATCGAGGCCGCGCGCCCCGCGCCCGGCGTGGTCGAGGCCGTGCGCGACGCGGCGGTCGTCGTCGTCGCGCCCTCGAACCCGTTCCTGTCCGTCGCACCCGTGCTCGGCGTGGCCGGGGTGCGCGAGGCGCTCGTCGGCTCGCGCGCGCACCGGGTCGCGGTGAGCCCGATCGTCGGCGGGCGCGCGATCAAGGGCCCGGCCGCGCAGATGCTCGCGACGCTCGGGCACGAGGTGTCCGCGCTCGGCGTCGCGCGCCTGTACCGCGGGCTCGTCGACCTCATGGTCGTCGACGAGCGCGACGCGCACCTCGCCGAGGACGTCGCCGCGCTCGGGATGCGCGTGCTCGTCACGGACACGGTCATGGGCGGGGCGCCGGGCCGCGAGCGCCTCGCCCGCGAGATCCTGGCCGCGACGCGTGGCTGACGCCGCCGGGGGTGCCGCGTCCCCCGTGCCCGACGACGCCGCCCGGCAGGGTGCGCCGGCCCGGCCGGGGCGCGCGGTCGCCGTCGTGCCGCTGCGCGACGGGACGTCGGGCAAGTCGCGGCTCGCGCACGTGCTCGACCCCGCCGCGCGGAGCCGGCTGGTCGCCGTGCTCGCGCGGCACGTCGTCTCGACCCTGCTCGCGAGCGCCGACGTGGAGCGGGTCGTCGTCGTGACGTCGGACCCGCGCTTCGCGTGGCGCGCGCTGCGCGACGTCGTCGTGGACCCCGCGACGGCGGACTCGGCCGACGGGCCGCCGCTGCTCACCGACGACGCCGACCGGCTGCGGATCGTGCTCCAGCCCGTCGACCGCGGCGGCCTCAACGCGGCCGTCGAGGTGGGTCGCGAGATCGCCACGGAGGACGGCCCGGTGCGCGTGCTCGTCGCGCACGCCGACCTGCCCGCGCTCACGACGGACGACGTCGCGGCGCTGCTCGCCGAGGACGCACCCGTCGTCGTCGCGACCGACCGGCACGCCGCGGGCACGAACCTGCTCGCCCTCGACCCCGCGGCCGGCGAGTTCCGCGCCCGCTTCGGCCTCGACAGCCGGGCATCACACATGGCGGAGGCCGAGCGGCTCGGCCTGCGCGCCGTCGTCGTGCGGCGCCCGGGGACGGCGACCGACCTCGACACGCTCGACGACTGGGGCGAGCTGCCCGCGGACGTCCGCGCCGCCGTCGGGCGGCACGTGCCCGCGCTCGAGGAGCGCCACCCCCGACCGGCCTGACGGCGGTCAGCCGCCCCAGCGGCCCCGGTGCACGACCTCGTCGAGCGGCCTGCGGGCGCGTCGCCGAGGCGACCCGCTCGGACCCGCGTCGCCGGGGTGGCCGAGCGCGACGACCCCGGTGGGCGCGAACTCCTCCGGGATCCCGAACGCCGCGCGCAGGCGCGGTACCTCGGCGGGCCGCACCCCGAAGAAGCACGCCCCGAGCCCCTCGTCGACGGCGGTCTGGAGCATGAGCAGCGACGCCATGCCCGCGTCGACGTGCCAGTACGGCACCGCCCAGCGGTTCTCGTCGCGGTCGGCCCACCCCTTGTCGTCCTCCGCGTAGCGACGCACGTACGCGTCCTTCGACGTGAGCACCACGACGAGCACCGGCGCCGTCCGCATGCCGTCCAGCCACGCGCTCATGTCGCGCTCGGAGTCCTGCGGCGTCGAGGCGTCCCAGAAGCGCGCGACGTCGTCGGGCTCGGTGAGCACGACGAACGCCCAGCCCTGCGCGAAGCCCGCGCTCGGGGCGCGCACCGCGTTGCGCAGCACGCGCTCGACCGCCTCCGGCGCGACCGGGTCGGCGGTGAACCGGCGGACCATGCGGCGGCGGCGGACGACCTCCTGGAGCTCCATGCCCCGATCGTGTCAGAACGCCGTCCTGAGGTACGACATCCCAGCGACGACGTGGCCCGGCACGCGCTCGACCCCGTCCGGCTCCGAGCCGCGTGGACCCCCACCTACGCCGAGGTCACCCTGGCCGCACGCGTCGCGTTGGCACGCGCGCGACGCGTGTACGCGCTGCTCGCCGTCCTCTCCGTCCCGACCGTCGTCCTGGGCGTGGCCAACGACTCCAGACCTCTGCAGACGGTGCTCGTCGGGGTGCTCGGCGCGATCGCACTCGCCGCCGCGCTCGGTGTGCACGTCGCCGTCGCACGCGCGCTCTGGAAGCGCGCGGAGACCGTGCAGTTCGAGCTCGAGGTCACCGACGACGGCATGCACGTCGGTCCGGGCCCCGCGGAGTCGACCTTCGCGTGGAGCGCGATCACCGACGCCCGGCGCGTGCGCGACGTCGTCGTCATCGTCCACCGGGACGGACGAGCGACCCATGTGACCTGTGTCCCGCGCCGGGCCTTCGCGTCACCCGAGGAGGCGCACCAGCTCGCCGCGATCGTGTCGGACCACGTGCCGACGGCACGCCTCGGGCCTCGGGCCTGAGACGGCCTCACCGCGTCTCAGGCAGCGTCGAGGACGACCCACGGCTCGGCCGTCCGTCCCGGCTCGGCGCGGCCCGTCCGGGACGTCGCTCAGCGGTGGCGCCGGCGCCCCTGCCGGTCCTGTCGCTTCGAGGGCGTGCGGCGCTTCCCCGCGCGGCGGGCGACCGCGCCGTCGGGCGACCCGAGGCGCGTGACGGCCACGTCGAGGGGGGCGGGGAACGTCGCGGCGAGCGCGGCATCGGCCCACACGCCCTGCACCGTCGTGCGCCACGCGACGTCCCGGCGGCACCGCCGCGCGATGGCGTCGCGGAGGTCCGCGCGCTCCACCAGCGCGTCCTCGACCGGTCCCGCCGCGACGAACGCCAGGAAGGCGTGGTCGTCGACCGGCGTCCGCGCGGCGGCGAGCGCCACCAGCGCGTCCAGGAGTGGCATCGGGTCCGGCTCGTGGAGCACTCGGTCGCACACCTCGTCCGCCGGTCCGAAGACGTCGTCGACCGTCCACGGGTCCTGGGCGACGTCGCGCGCGAGCCGCTCGGCGCGGTCCCCCGTGCTCAGCAGGTAGTCCTCGAGGAAGCGCTCCGCGAGCTCGCGCGCGCCGGCCGCGTCGAGCGGGGCGAAGACCTGGGGCTCCACGACGTCGTCCTCCGGGTCGTGAGGCACCGGCTCGTCCGGCACCGCGCTCGTGTACTCGTAGCCCACGGCCGGAGCATGCCAGCCCTCGCGGGGCGCGTCGAGCCCGGGCCCGGAGGACGCCGCGCGTCCCCCGGGCCCGGTTGCTCACGCCGCGTCGAGGCGCGCACGGACCTCCGGGTCGAGGTCGAGCTCGGCCGCGCCGAGGAGCTCGTCGAGCTGCTCGACGGTGCTCGGGCCGATCACGGGCACCACGGGGTGCTCGCCGCCGAGCAGCCACGCGAGCACGACCTGGTTCGGCGTCGCGCCGATCTGGCCCGCGACCTCGTGCAGGGTGCGGATGCGCTCGCGCGTCGTCGGGTGGTCGAAGCCGTCCCACAGCGGCTTGTCGCGGCGCACGTACGCGCCCTGGAGGATCGGCGAGTAGGCGACGACGGCGAGCGGCGGGCGCCCCGGCGTCCCCGTGGACGCCGCGTAGTCGAGCAGCTCGTAGGACGCCCAGTTGCGGCGCCCGGGCTCGGGCGTCGGGTACGCGTACGTGAGGTTCTGCTGGACGAGGCCGTAGGGCGCGACCCCCTGCCGCAGCGCCTCCTCGCGCGCCTCGACGACGCGCCACAGCGCGACGTTGGAGATGCCGGTGATCCCCACGACGCCCTCGGCCTGGAGCTTGCCGAACGCCCCGACGGTCTCGGCGAGCGGGGTGCCGTGGTCGTCGACGTGCCCGTAGAGGACGTCGAGCCGGTCCACGCCGAGGTGGCGCAGGCTCTCGTGGGCCTCGCGCTCGACCACCTCGGCCGACAGGCCCTGGTAGTTCGTGGGCTCGACGTTCTGCAGGGGCAGGGCCGGGTCCTTCTTCGCGGCGCCGAGCTTGGTCGCGAGTCGCACGGCGTCGCGGGTGCCGCGGCTCGCGAGCCAGCGCCCGAGCACGTCCTCGCTGTCACGGCCGTACCCGGTCCCCCAGGCGTTGTAGTTGTTCGCGGTGTCGAGGAACGTGCCGCCGGCCTCGACGTAGCGGTCGAGGATCGCGAACGACGTCTCCTCGTCGACCCGCGTGCCCATGTACATGGTGCCGAGGCACAGGGTGGAGACGTCGAAGGACGTGCGGCCGTCGCCGATGGTGCGGTAGCGCATGGTGCTCTCCCGTCGAGGGGTGGTGGTCGGTACGCGTCCACGCTAGGGAGCGATCGGTCCGGGTGTACGGTCCGATGTCATGGCTCTCGACCAGACCAATCCTCCTGGCGAGGCCGCGCTCGCGTGGGAGGCGCTGCTCGACCTCGGCCCGGGTCCCGGCCCGCGCGTCGCGCGGCTGGAGCGCGCGGTCCGCGACGCGGTCCGCGCCGGCCGGGCACCGGTCGGGGCCGCGCTGCCGCCGAGCCGCCAGCTCGCCGAGACGCTCGGCGTCTCGCGCTGGGTCGTCACCGAGGCGTACGGGCAGCTCGTCGCCGAGGGCGTCCTCGAGGCGCGCACCGGGTCGGCGACCCGCGTCGCGACGGCGCCCGCGTCGCTCGTCGGGCCGGCGCCCACCCGGCCCCCGGGCACCCGCACGGCGCACGCCGTGCCCGGCACCGGCCCGGCGCACGCCGCCGCGCGGCCGGGGCACGACCTCGCGCCCGGCGTGCCGGACCTGCGCCACGCGCCCCGCGACGCCTGGGTGCGGGCGACGCGCGAGGCGCTCGCCACGGCGACGAACGACGACCTGGGCGCGCCCGCGCCGTCGGGCCACCCGGCGGCACGGGCCGCCGTCGCCGGGCACCTGCACCGCGCGCGCGTCGTGGCGGGCGGCGACGAGGCCGTGGTCGTGACGCACGGGGCGACGTCCGGCATGGCGCGCGTCGCGTCCGCGCTCGTGGACGCGGGGCACACGCACGTGCTCGTCGAGGACCCGAGCTGGCCCGTGCTGCGCGACGTCGCGGTGCGCGCCGGGCTCGAGCCCGTCCCGGTGCCGGTGGACGCGGACGGGGTCGACGTGGACGCGCTCGTCCGCGCCGCGCGCCGCACCGGCGCGCGCGCCGCGCTGCTCACGCCGGCGCACCAGTTCCCGACCGGGACGGCCCTCGCGCCCGAGCGCCGCGAGGCCGTCGTCGCGTGGGCGCGCGACGTCGACGCCCTCCTCGTCGAGGACGACTACGACGCCGAGTTCCGCTACGACCGCCGGCCCGTCGCGGCGCTCCAGGGCCTCGCGCCGGAGCGCGTCGTGCTGCTGGGCTCGCTGAGCAAGACGCTCTCCCCCGCGTTCGGCCTCGGGTGGGCGGTCGTGCCGGAGCGGTGGCGCGAGGCCGTGGCGCGCGCCGGCCGGTGGGCCCCCGCGCCGTCGACCGTGGACCAGCTCGCTCTCGCGCGGTTCGTGGCGTCGGGCGCGTACGACCGGCACCTGCGCGCCGCGCGCCGGCGCTACCGGCACCGGCGCGACGCCGTCCTCGCGGCCCTCGCGCGCGAGCTCCCGGGGACGGGGGTGCGCGGCCTCGCCGCGGGGATGCACGCGCTCCTCGACCTCGGTCCGGGTGCCCCGGACGCGGCGCACGTGGTGCGCGAGGCCGCGACGCGCGACGTGGCCGTCGTCGACCTGCGCCGCTACCAGGCCTCGCCCGCCGCGCGCTCGACGACCCTCGTGCTGGGCTACGGGAACCTCGCCGACGCGCGCGTCGACCGGGCCGTGGCGCTCCTCGCCGCGTCGGTCCTCGCGGCGCAGGCGGCCTGAGCGCTACCGCGCCCCCTCGGCGTACCCCTCGTGCGCGCGCAGCGAGCCCTGCCGCTCGGCGCCCGTGTCGAAGAACGCGTCGAGGTAGCGCGTCGGCTTGAGCGGGCTCGTGCGCATCAGGGAGAAGGCCTCGGCGCCGTCGCCCGGGACGTCGTCGGACCGGTAGGCCTGCGCGAGGCCGAGGTACTTCGCCCCCACCTGCGCCGCGTACTCGCGCGCCTCCGCCTCCGCGCGCTCGATGGCGTCCGCGAAGCGCTCCGCGGACCACAGGGTGACGCGCTCCTCGTACACGCGGTCGGTGCCGTCCTCCAGTCCGCGATGGCGGAAGACGCACCGCACGCCGTACCAGCGCTCGGGGGCCGGACGTGGGCTCACGACCGGCACCGTAGCCGCCCCGGGCGAACCCTAGGTGTCGGCGAGGTGACCGGTCGTCGTCAGAGCCGCTCGGCGAGCAGCTCGACGAGCGCCTTGCCCTCGACGCCCGCGAGCTGGTCCGCCTGCGTGCGGCACGAGAACCCGTCGGCGAGGAAGACGTCGCCCGGGCCGGCCTCGCGCAGCGCCGGCAGCAGCGCGTTCTCGGCGACGGCGACCGACGTCTCGTAGTGGCCCTTCTGCATGCCGAAGTTCCCCGCGAGGCCGCAGCAGCCCGCGAGCACCGTGACCGACGCGCCCGCGTCGCGCAGCAGGCGCTCGTCGGCGGCGAAGCCCATGACGGAGTGCTGGTGGCAGTGCGGCTGCACGACGGCGGTCACGTCGGACAGGTCCGGCAGGCGCCACCCCGAGTCCCGGCCGGGCGCCGTGTCGACCGACGTGAGCAGCTCGGAGAGCGTGCGCGTCGCGCGCGAGACCGCGAGGGCGCGGGGGTCGTCGGGGAAGAGGTCGACGAGGTCGGAGCGCAGGACCGCGGTGCACGACGGCTCCAGGCCCATGATCGGGATGCCGTTCACGGCGTACGGCCCGAGGACCGACAGCAGGTTCTCCAGGCGCTTGCGCGCGCCGTCGAGCTGGCCCGTGCTGATCCACGTGAGCCCGCAGCACGCGTCCTGCTCCGGCACGACGACGTCGTAGCCCGCGGCCGTGAGCACCTTGACGGCCGCCTGCGGCACGCCGGGCGCCATGTTGTCGCTGAACGAGTCGGTCCACAGGACGACCTTCGGACGCTCGTCGCGCACCGGGCGGCCCGGTCGCTGCCCGATGCGCAGCCCGGGCACGCCGCCCGTCGCCCCGCCGCGGCGCCACCACGTGCGGAACGGCACCTCGGCGAACGACGGGACCTCGCGGCGCGTGTCCATGCCGCCCGCCCACAGCACGATCTTCGCGAGCGGGCGGATGGCCAGGAGCCGGTTCGCGAGGCGCGGCATCCCGGTCGCGAGCCGCGCCCAGACCGGGAGCCAGCCGAGCGAGTAGTGGTCGACGGGGCGCAGCTTCCCCCGGTACGTGCGGTACAGCACCTCGGACTTGTACTGCGCCATGTCGACGCCGGCCGGGCAGTCGCTCGAGCACGCCTTGCACGACAGGCACAGGTCGAGCGACTCGCGCACCTCGGGCGCCGCGAGGCCGCCGACGAGCGTGCCGTTCACGGCCTCCTGCAGCACGCGGGCGCGGCCGCGCGTCACGTCCTTCTCGTCCTTCGTCGCCTGGTACGACGGGCACATGAAGCCGCCCGACGGACCGTTGTCGGCGCGGCACTTGCCGACGCCCACGCACCGGTGGACGGCCTGCGTCATGTCGCCGTGGTCGTGCGCGAACGAGAAGCCCTGGTAGCCGGCACGGCGCGAGATCTTCGAGACCTTCGCGGGCGCCGACGCCCCGGGGCCGCCGGCCGCGCCGAGCGACGAGAGCACGGGGTGGGCCTGCGGGCGGCGCAGGTCGTCGTCGATCGCGCGCGGGCGCACCACGACGCCCGGGTTCATGACGTCCGCCGGGTCGAACAGCGCCTTGAACCGCTCGAGGAGCGCGATCGCCTCCGGGCTGTACATGACCGGCAGGAGCTCGGAGCGTGCGCGGCCGTCGCCGTGCTCGCCCGACAGCGAGCCGCCGTGCTTCGCCACGAGGTCGGCGGCCTCGAGCATGAACGTGCGCAGCACCGAGCCGGACGCCTCGAGCGGCAGGTCGATGCGCAGGTGCACGCACCCGTCGCCGAAGTGCCCGTACGGCAGGCCGTCGACGCCGTAGCGCGCCATGAGCGCGTCGAGGTCGCGCAGGTAGTCGCCCAGGCGCGCCGGCGGGACCGCGGAGTCCTCCCAGCCCGGCCACGCCTGCTCGCCGGACGGCGTGCGCCCGGCCAGGCCCGCGCCGTCGGCCCGGATCTGCCACATCTTGGTGGCCTCCGGGCCCGCGGGGAGGATCATCGTCGCCTCGCTGCCCGACGCCGCGACGATCGCCTCCGCCTTCGCGCGCGCCTCCTCGGGGGTCGCGCCCCCGACCTCGACCATGAGCCAGCCGGCGCCCGGCGGCAGCGGCGGGACCGACGCGTCGCCCTTGGCGCGGCGCACGACGTCGACGAGTCGCGCGTCCAGGCCCTCCACGGCGAGCGGGTCCAGGTCGAGGAAGGTCGGGACGTCGTCGGCGGCCGACGGCATGTCCGGGTAGCCGAGCACGACGAGCGTCGGCTTGGACGGCACCGGCACGAGCCGCACCGTCGCGCCGAGGACCGTCACGAGCGTCCCCTCGGTGCCCACGAGCGCCTTGGCGAGGTCCGAGCCGTTCTCGGGCAGGAGGTGCTCGAGCGAGTAGCCGGACACCTGCCGCCCGAACCGCCCGAACTCCGTGCGGATCAGCGCGAGGTTCTCGCGCACGAGCTCCGCGAGGCCCGGCACCGCGGCGAACGTCGCGTCGCCCCGGCCCGCGGTGAAACGCCGCCCGGTCCCGTCGACGACGTCGAGCTCGAGCACGTTGTCGGCCGTGCGCCCGTAGGCCACGGCGTGCGGGCCGCACGCGTTGTTGCCGATCATGCCGCCGAGCGTCGCGCGGTTCTGCGTCGACGGGTCCGGGCCGAACCGCAGCCCGTGCGGCGCGGCCGCCTTCTGGAGCTCGGACATGACGACGCCGGGCTCGATGCGGGCCGTGCGGGCCTCGGGGTCGACGGACAGGACGCGGTGCACGTGCTTCGAGAGGTCGAGGACCACGCCCGGGCCCACGGAGTTGCCCGCGACCGACGTGCCCGCGCCGCGCGCCGTGATCGGCACCTCGAGCTCGCGCGCGACGTCGAGCGCCGCCACCGCGTCGTCGACGTCCTTCGGGAAGACGACGACCTCGGGCACCACGCGGTAGTTCGAGGCGTCGGTCGAGTACTCCGCGCGGCGCCGCGTCGACGCGTCGACGCTCCCGCGCGTCACCGTGCGCAGCGCGTCCGCGAGCGCCGTGCGGGCGGCGTCGGCCGCGCGCTCCGCCTCGCGCACGGCGGCGGCGCGCTCGGCCTCGGCGGCGGTGCTCGCGGCCGTCACCGTGCTGGAGCCGGACCGCCGCGAGCCGTTCCCGTCGTCGTGCGGGCCGGGGGTCGTGAGGGGGTCGGTCTCAACGGGCACGTCCGCGATTCTCGCACTCTCCGACGACGCCCGGTCCGACCGTCCGGCAGATGTCGCCGCCCGCCGCCGCTCCCCGCCCGGGACGGCGAGCGGCCGGCGCACGACGGCGGACCGTGCGCGACGACGGGAGGTCCCCTTCCCCACCCTCACCCCTGCGAGCCAGCACACGGTGGTGCGCGATGCCGGGTGCGCGGTGCGGGTGTGCGCCGTGCGGGGCTGCGCCGTGCCAGGGAAACCCTGTGCGGACCTGCCCTCCGGTCACCTGGAGTGCCCTGCCCGGGCCGGGTCGTGCTCGCTCTCGCGGGGGCTACCGACTCCCGTCGTCAGATCTCGGTCGACCAGTTCGCCTGCTGGATCGCCGTGTCGAGCTCGCGCAGCCGACGTGCGACGTCGTCGGCCTCGCGGCGCAGCCCCGGGACGTCGACCGCCGACACGAACCGCAGCTCCGTCCGCGTCAACCGGGCCTGCGACGCCGAGCCGGCGTCGGCGAGGTCGGTCCGGACGCGGTGCCGGGTCCTCAGCACGTCGCGGCGCGCGAGGGCCTGAGTCATCGTCAGGCCGGGCGCGACCTCCGTCGCGAGGTTCACCTCGTTGATCCGCGCGACGAGCCGCTCGAGCTCGTCGGCGAGCCGGTCGTGCTCCGCCAGCAGGGCGACGGCGTCCTCGGCGGGCTCCTCGCCCTCCTGGTACCGCGCGTTCGTCACCGCCCGCGACGCGACCTGGGCGAGCCGTCGCTGCAGGTCGGCACGTAGGGACAACGCCTCGGCGAGCTTCGTCATGCGTCCACCTCCGGGCGCGACCCTATGCGAGACGACCGCACCCAGCGCGGCAGAACCGGGCCACTGCACGTGACCTCGGTCCTCACTGCCCACCCTGGTCCGACCTCGGTCCACCAGGGCCCTACCTCGCGCAACCACGGCGCTACCAGGCGCAACCACGGCTCACCCCACGGGACCGGGGCTCCACCTCACGGACCGGGCTCTGTCTCGCGCGACCGCGGTTCTCCCGACATCTGGCGAGCGACTGCATCCCGTGGCGAGGCGACCCCTGAGCGGTGGGAGCGGCCTCGGATGCGAAGGGCGTCGAGCCGCGCGCGAGAACCCACGGCCGAAGCACCACGGTGACGGCGCGGCAGCCCGAGCACCGAGGACGCTGCCGCCGCGGACCCGACCCGACGCCCGACCCGTGCCCACGGCTCCACCTCGGGTGACCACGGTTCTACCTCGCGGAACCGCGGTTCTACCTCGCGCTGCCGGGGCTCACAGGACGAGCTCGGGCTGGAGCTTCGTGAGGGTCCAGACGCGCTGGCGGCGGGCGGCGATCGTCGTGAGGGTCAGGGCGCCGGCCAGGACGGCGGCGAGCACGCCGACGTCGCGCACGACGGTCGCCATGTTGCCGCCGTAGAGGAGCTGGCGCAGACCCTCGACCGCGTACGTCATCGGCAGGAAGCGGTGCATTCCCTGGAGCGGCTGCGGGATCGTCTGCCACGGGAACGTGCCACCCGCGGTGACGAGCTGCACGAGCATGAGGACGAGCCCGAGGAACTGCCCCGCCGCGCCGAGCCAGACGTTGAGGGCCTGGAGGATCGCGACGAAGGTCGCCGAGACGAGGACGAGGAACAGGGCCGTGCCGACGCCGTGCACCGGGTCGATGTCGAGCGCGAACTTCGTGACCGTGAACATCGCGGCCACCTGCACGACGCCGATCGCCGCCGGGGTGAGCCAGCCGCCGAGCGCCGTCGCGAGCCCCGACCGCCCGGCCGCGAGAGCGCGGGTCGAGAGGGGCCGCACGAGCAGGAAGAGCACGTACGCGCCGATCCACGTCGCGAGCGAGAGGAAGAACGGGGCGAGGCCGCCGCCGTACGTCCCGGCCGACGCGAGGGCGTCGTTGCGCACGGACACGGGGTTGCCGATCGTCTCGGCGGTGTCCTGGCGCGTCTGCTCGTCGAGGTCGGGCACCTTCCCGAGCCCGTCGGAGAGCCCGTCGCGGAGCTGGGCGACGCCGTCGACGAGCTCGCCCGAGCCGTCGCGCAGCTCTGCGGTGCCGTCCGCGAGGCTCGACGCGCCGTCGGCCACCTGGGCCGTGCCGTCCGCGAGGCGGTCGACGCCGTCGACGAGCCGCGGCGTCGCCTCGACGAGCTGCCCCGTCCCGGCCGCGAGCCGGTCGGCGCCGTCCGCCGCCGACGCGATGCCCGCCGCGAGCTGCGGCGTCGCGGCGGCGAGGGCGCTCGCCCCGTCGGCGACCTGGCGCGACCCGTCCGCGAGCCGGTCGAGCTGCGCCGACGCGCCCTCGACCTCGTCGACCGCGCCCTGAACCTGCTCGCGCTGCGCGTCGAGCACCGGGTCGACCTGCTCCTGGACGTCGGCGCGGACGGCGTCGGCCTGGGCCTGCGTGAGCACGCCCTGGTCGACGAGCGTGCCGAGCCGGTCGTCGAGGGCGTCCCCCAGGTCGCCGCGGACCGTGTCGAGCGCGGGGAGCACCTGGGCCGCGGCGTCCGCGGCCTGCTGCCCGTACCCCGCGACCTGGGCGTTGCCGTCGGCGACCTGGGCGGCGCCGTCGGCGAGCGCCCTCGTCCGGTCGGGCAGCGACGCCGTCCGGTCCTGCAGCGTGCCGAGGCCCGACGCGAGCTGCCCGGCGCCGTCGTCGAGCTGCTCCGCGGCGTCGGCGAGCGGGCCGACGCTCGCGTCGAGGGTCGCCGCGCCGTCGGCCGCCTGCTGCGCGCCGTCGGCGAGGGTGTGCGCGCCGTCGTCGGCCGTGACGAGGCCGTCGCGCAGCTGCCTCGCGCCGTCGAGGAGCTGGTCGGCGCCGTCCACCGCGTCGGCGAGGTTCGTGTGGATGGAGGCGAAGCCGCGCAGGAACGTGTCCGCGGCCTCGGTGCCGACCTGCTCGGCGATCGAGTCGCGCACCGTGCCGACGATCTGGTCGGCGATCGTGCGGGCGAGGTAGTTGTTCGCGTCGTTGGTGATGAGCGTGAGGCTCGCCTGCTGCGGCGCGAACTCGCCGGACGAGACGAGGTCCGCCGAGAACGTCGGGCCGATGACGAGCGCCGCGTCGTACCGGCCGGACCGGACGCCGTACTCGGCGTCGACCTGCGACGTCTCGACCCAGCCGAAGCCGCCGTCGTCGAGGAGCTGGTCGGCGACGTCGCGCCCGAAGTCCCGGTGCTCGGTCGCGCCCGACTCGGCGTCCGTCGTCGTCGCGCCCTCGTCGAGGACGACGAGGGCGGCGGGGATCTGGTCGAGCCGGCCGTACGGGTCGTGGTTCGCGAAGAGGTAGAGCCCCGCGTAGAGCGTGGGGATGAGCGCCATCGCGAGGATCGCGAGGCGCGGCAGCGTCCCGGACGCGAGGCGCCGGAGCTCGGACAGCCCGAGGCGGACGGCGGTCATCGTGCCTCCTCGGCGGTCGTCCCGGACGGGTCGGGAGGGGCAGGCACGACGACCGGGCCCGGCCGCACCCGCAGGGCCACGACGGGCGGCGCGGCGAACGACCCGTGCGCGGGCGGCAGGTCGACGCCGAGGTCGCGCGCCGACGAGCGCGAGCACTGGACGAGCACGCCCAGGCCCGACGCGGCGAGGGTGCAGCCGATCTCCCACCAGCCCGACGGCTCGCCGCCGTGGCGGTCGGGGAGCGTGAGGACGAGGAAGCGCACGCCCTCGCGCTCGGCCGCGAGCGCCGCGAGCACCGCGGTGCGCACGACGGCCGGCACCTGGTCGAGCCGGCGCGCGCGGTCGGCGGTGAGCGAGTGGTCGGCGAGCCACCGCGACACGTCGCCGGGCAGCGAGCGGCGCCCGGCGAGGGCGAGCCCCTCGGCGACGACGTCCGCGACGGTCAGCGCGTCGTCGGGCTCGCTGACGCCCGGCACGTCGACGACGGCCGTGACGGCGCGCAGCTCGGCCGCGCGGGCGGGCACGGGGGCGGCGTGCGCGGCACGGCCGGCGCCGTCCGCGCGGTCGAGGCGGACCTCGCCCGCGTCCGGGGCGAACCGCCCGGTCGCGACGAGCGCGAGCGCGGTGTGCCCGTGGCCGGGCTCGCCCGCGACGAGGACGCACTCGCCCGTCGACCAGGTGAGGTCGGTCGGTTCGAGCATCGGTTCGCGACGCCCGTCCACGCGGACCTCGCTCAGCGTGATCTGCACCCTGCCCCTTCTCCCCCGCGCCGTGGCGCGAGCACGTGTTGACTTCCTGTCAACAGTTCTACGCCGTTGTTGACTCATGGTCAACAACGGCGTAGAACGGTCTCGTGCCCCCGACCTCCTCCGCCCCGAGCCCCCACCGCACCCGGCGCGAGCCCGCGGACCGTCGGCGCGAGCTGCTCGACGCCGCCGCCCGCCACGCGGACGAGCACGGCCTCGACGACCTCACGCCCGCCGCCGTCGCCGCGCGCTCCGGCGCGTCGAGAGCCCTCGTCTTCCACTACTTCGGGTCCACGGCCGGCCTGCGCCGCGCCGTGGTGCTCGAGGCGGTGGCCGAGCTCGAGCACGCGACCGTCGCCCCCGACGATCGTCCCCTCGCCGAGCGTCCGGCGCGCGCCGTCGCCGCGTTCCTCGACACCGTGGAGGCCCGGCGCCGGGTCTGGCAGGACGTGTGGCGCGGCGCCCTCGCCGACGACCCGGCGACCCAGGAGGCGCTCGCCGCGGTGCGCGCGGGCCTCGTGCTGCGCATGACGACGACGGCCACGACCGTCGGAGCCCCGCCCTCCGAGCGCTGGGGGCTGCTCGTGAGCGGCTGGGTCGCGCTCGTGGAGAACGTCACCGCGGCGTGGCTCGGCGGGAGCGAGCTCACGCGACCCGAGATCGAGCGGCTCGTGCTCGCGAGCGCCGTCGTCCTCGCACCGGCGCTCGGCGAGCCCGCGCGGGGGGTCGTGCTCGCGATCGCCCGCGCGAACTCGGACGTCCCGGGCTAGCGTCGGGGCTGACGAGAGACGTCGGAACGGGAGGCAGCGCATGCGCGTGGTGGTCGTCGGGGCGAGCGGGAACGTCGGGACGGCGCTGCTGCGCCGCCTCGCGAACGAACCGGTCGTGACGTCGGTCGTCGCCGTCGCGCGCCGCGTGCCGCGCGCCGACGGCTCGAGCACCGTGCGCTTCCCCCACGACCTCGCGACGTGGCGGTACGCGGACGTCGGCGCGCACGACGCGGACGAGCGGCTCGACGCCGCGTTCGCCGGCGCGGACGTCGTCGTGCACCTCGCGTGGGCGATCCAGCCGAGCCACGACCGGCGCCGCCTGCGCCGCGTCAACGTCGACGGCACGCGCCGGGTCGTCGAGGCGGCGCGGCGCGCGGGCGTCGGGCACCTCGTCGTGGCGTCGTCGGTGGGTGCCTACTCCCCCGCGCCCTACGCCGGGGAGGCGCGCGACGCCCCCGTCTCGGAGGCGTGGCCCGTCGAGGGCGTGCCCGGCTCGTCGTACTCGGAGGACAAGGCGGCGGTCGAGTCGCTGCTCGACGGGGTGGACCGCGAGCGGGACGGGATCGTCGTCTCGCGCGTGCGCTCCGCGCTCGTGTTCCAGCGCGACGCCGCGTCCGAGATCACGCGCTACTTCCTCGGCCCGTTCGGCACGCGCGTGCTGCGACGCGCACCCCTGCCGACCGTCCCGCTGCCCGCCGGCCTGCGCCTGCAGGTGGTCCACGCCGACGACCTCGCCGACGCGTACGCGCGCATCGTCGTCGGGCGGCACCCGGGGCCGTTCAACGTCGCGCACCCGACGGTCCTCACCGCGCAGCACGTCGCCGACGTCGTGTCGGACGGGTCGTGGCGCGAGATCCCGTTCGCCACGGCCCGCACGGCGGTCGCCGCGGCGTGGCGCGCCCGGCTGGTCCCCGTGGGCGAGGGGTGGCTCGACATGGCCATGCGGGTGCCCGTCCTGGACTCGGCCCTCGCCACCGAGCTCCTGCGCTGGGCGCCAGTCCACGGCGCCGTCGACACGCTCGCCGAGCTCGTCGACGGGATACGCGCGGGCGCCGGGACCTCGACCCCGCCGCTCCTGCCCCGCTGACGCCCGGCGCCGCTCACCCCCGGTCCTTGAGCGACGCGAGCACCGGCGGCCGGGCGAGCCCCACCAGCACCACGACGACCGTCGCCGCCGCGAGCGCGGCGAGCCCGCCCCGCAGCGCGAGCGGCACCGCGAGCGCCGCGTCGGCGCCGCGGCCGAGCACGGCGGTCGTCGCGCCGAGGAACGTGCCCCACGCGACGCCCGCGCCGACGACGAGCAGCGACTCCGCCCACCGCAGCACGACGCCGCCCGACCACGGGACGCCGACCGACGCGTAGAGCGCCGCCCGCCCGCGGCGCGTCCAGGCGACGACGGCGAGGAGCAGGCCGGTCACGAGACCGGCGGCGGCGCCGGCCCAGCGGGTGGGCCGGCCGTCGTAGTCCGCGGCGGGGTCGCGGGCGAACGCCCCGGCGGGGAGCCGCTCGGCCACCTGGACCGGGCGGTCGGACGTCTCGCCGAGGGCGGCGGGGACGGCCGCGGCGACGTCGTCGCGCGCCCACGCCTCGACCCGGACGTAGCAGGTCTGCGTCGTGCCGGTCGCGGCGCGCGGCAGCAGGACCCCGGTCGACGCGCCCTCGGCGAGCAGCCCGAGGTCGACGACCGCCGCGGTGGTCAGCTCGAGCGCGTCGGACCCGAGCGCCTCCGACGTCGGGACCAGGCGGAACGCGCTGCCGGTGGCCCACAGCCACCGGTCGGCGACGATCGAGGACACGAGCGCCTCCCCCGGCGCGAGCGCGGTCACGCCGAGCAGGTCGAGCGCGTCGTCGGTCGCGGTGACGACGGTCTGCTGCGCCTCGGGCCGGCCCACGACCCGCGCGCCGCCGGGCTCGACGTCCAGGGCGAACGCGCCTCGCACGCCCGCCATGTCGCCGAGCCGCGTGCACGCGGCCGCGTCGACCTCCGCCTCGGCCCCGGCGGCCTCCGTCGACGCGCCGTCGCCCACGAACCGGGCGACGAGCAGGTCGCCGCCCTCGGCGAGATAGGCGGCCTCGGCGTCGACGACGCGCTGCGCGGCGACGACGTCCGCCGCGAGGGCCGCCGCGGTGACGAGCGCGACGACCCCGACCAGGGCCGCCGGCAGGGCGCCCCCGTCGCGCACCGCCGCCCAGCCCTCGGCGAGCGACGCACGGGTGCTCCAGCCGCCGCTCACGCGCGCTCCGCGCGGCCGTCGCGGATCCGCACGGTCCGGTCGCACCGCTCGGCGACCTCGGGGTCGTGCGTGACCACCACGACCCCCGCCTCGGCCGACGTCGTGAGCAGCGCGTCGAGCACCGCGGCCGACGTCGAGCGGTCGAGCTGGCCCGTCGGCTCGTCCGCGAGGACGAACGGGCGGCCCGACGCGAGGGCGCGCGCGATGACGACGCGCTGCACCTCTCCCCCGGACAGCACCCGGGCGCACGCGTGCGCGCGCTCCGCGAGCCCCACGTCCGCGAGGCGCTGCGCGGCGTGACGGCGCGCCTGCGGGCCGGAGAGGCCCTGGGTGCGCGCGGCGACGGCGACGTTGTCGAGCGCGCTGCGTTCCGGGAGCACATTCGTCGTCTGCAGCACCCACGCGCTGACGTCCGCGGGGCGCAGGGCCCGCCCGGCGGCGGCCGCGGCCGCGGCACCCGGCCCGGGAGCGCCCCGGTCGCGGTCCACGACGACGGTGCCCGACGTCGGGCGCACGAGGCCGCCGAGCACCCCCAGCAGCGTGGACTTGCCCGAGCCGGAGGGGCCGAGGATCGCGACCGCCTCGCCCCGGCGGACCTCGAACGAGGCGCCGTCCAGGACGTCGCGGTCCCCGCCGCGGTACCGCACGACGACGTCGCGCGCTACGAGCCGCACGGCACGTCCGTCGGGACGCGGCCGGGGTTCGCGAGCACCTCGACGAGCGGGACGTCGTCGGGCAGCTGCGCGCTGCCCACCCCGCCGCCGACCGGGACGACCTCCACGGGGGGCTCGTCCGGGCCCGCGTAGACGCAGACCGTGCCGTCGGCTCCCTGGACGAGAGCCGAGGCCGGCACGACGACGACGGGGACGCTCTCGGCCGCCTCGACGCCGGCCGTGCCCTCGGTCGCGGGCGCGAGCGCGGCACGCAGGCTCACGGCGTCCTCGCCCTCCACGACGCCCGACCCCGTCCGGTACGCGACGGTCACGTCGCCGACCGTGAGGAGCGCCTCGTCGCCGAAGGTCCCGGTCGAGGCGACCCCGCCCTGGGGCTCCGTGACCGCGACCGTCGCGTCGCGGGCGGGACCACGCGCGACGACCGTGCCCGGCGCGACCGTCGCGCCCGTCGCGACCTCGACGTCGACGACCTCGGCCGGGTCCGGCCCGATCCAGACGAGGGTCGCGGGGTCGAGCACGTCCTGCCGCGGCCCGAGCCCGGTGTCCTCGTTGAAGGCGGCGACCGCGGCGCGCAGGCCCGCGCCGAACCGCCCGTCGAGGGCGCCGTCGTAGTGGCCGGTGCGCGTGAGGAACTGCTGCGCGCGACGCACGTCGTCGCCGCGGTCCCCCGGCGCGAGCGGGCGCCACAGCGGCGCCGTGCCCGTGAACGCCCGGACGGGGGCGTCGTCGACCTCCAGGAGCACGTCGCCCGGGGCGACCGGGCCGCGCACGGGCGCGCGCGTCACGGCGCCCTCCCGTGCGACCGCCAGGGCGCGCCCCTCGGTCGCCCCGACCGCGACGGTGACCGTCGTGCGCGCCCGGGAGTCCTCCCGCGCCACCGGGACGACGACGGGCCGGACGGGAGCCGCGGCCGCCGTCGCGTTGCCGGCGCGAGCGACCGCCCACCACCCGGCGAGCCCGACCACCGGCAGGACCAGCAGCACGAGCAGCACCACCCACGCGGTGCTCCGTGGGCCCCCTGCAGCACCACTCATGCGTTCCACTTCTCCTCGTCGAGAGATGACCAAGCACCCGGAACGAGCCCGGCGGTGGTCACGCTCCCACACTTTGCCGGCAGGGGAAGATCAACGGTTGTCCCACGGTTCCTCCCACGCTAGTGTCCGCCGCGGCGAGCACCGGTGACGCGTCGAGGACGACGTGCGGCTCGCCGTCCGAAGGGGGATGCACCATGCGAAGGATCGTGTCCGGCGTGCTCGTCGGGAGGCTCGCGGCGACGACGCCCGTCGTGTCGTCCAGGCACCACGCCGGCTCGTGAGGTGCCTCGCCGGGCGAGCAGCGCGCGCGCACGTCGGCGTGGCGCTCGTCGTCACGCTCGCGGCGTGCGGTGGGCCGGGCGAGGACTCCGCGACGTCGGTCGCCTCCGGGCTCGTCGCCGAGGCGCGCGAGGCCGGGGCGGACGAGTCGCAGCTCGAGATCCTCGCCGACGGACAGGTGACGTACACGGAGTACGAGCAGGCGATGAACCGGGCGTTCGCGTGCCTGCGCGAGCGCGACTTCGACGTCGACGTGAAGGGCACCAAGCCCTTCAACGGGGTCACCGTGCTCGACTACCAGGTGCAGGGCACGACGGACGCGACGAACCTCGACGACCCGACCGCCCGCGAGCGCATGCTCGAGTGCGAGCTGCGGTACAGCGACGCGGTGAACTCCTTCTGGCAGGTGATGAGCCCCGACGCCGTCGCGTTCATCGAGCGCCGGGACGCAGCGCTCGCACCGGGGCTGGCGGCATGCCTGGGTGAGCACGACGTCGACGTGCCCGACGACGCGACGATGCACGAGCTCGTCCTCGCCTCCGTCGACCTCACGACGCGCGACGAGTCCGTCGACTGCCTGCTCGAGATCGGCTACGACGAGTGGGACGGATGAGCGGCCGGGGGCGCGGGGACCGCGCCGGCCGCCCGGTCGCGCAAGGGGCGACCGCGGCGGTGCTGGGGCTCGCCGTCCTCCTCGGCGGGTGCGGCGCGGACCCCGCGCTCACGCTCGCCGACGTCGGGGCGCAGGAGCTCGCCGGTCAGAGCGGCGACGGGCTCGCCGAACGCTGCAACACCCTTCCGATGCCCGCGACGCTCCGTGGGGTCGAGTGCTCGGAGGGCGAGAGCGGCAGCGGCGGGTCCGTGGGCGACCACGAGCTCGAGGCCGGCACGTACGCGGTCGTGCTCCTGTGCGACGGCGCGGGGTCGTACACGCTGACGGTCGAGCGCCCCGAGGTCGGGTCGCCCGAGACGACGGTCGACTGCCCCGCAGGCCCCGACCCGGCGGTGGCCGAGGCGTTCACGCTGACGGACGGCGGGCTCGTCTCGACCCGGTCGACCACGAGCGGCGGGGGCTACGTCGTCGCGATGCTGCTGGCCGTCCCGTCCTGACGCACGGGACCCCGGGGCCCGCCGGACGTCACCGAGGTGGCGGGGCGGGACCCGGGGTCCGGCGGACGTCAGCCCTCGAGCGTCGCGTCGAGCGTGATCGAGTCGACGCCCGCGAGCGCCTTCGACACGGGGCAGGTCGCCTTCGCGGTCTCGGCCGCCTGCTGGAAGCCGGCCTCGTCGATGCCCTCGACCTCGCCCCGCACGGTGACGGCGATGCTCGGGATCCGCAGCCCGCCCGCCGGGTCGGGGGCGAGCGAGACCTCGACCGTCACCTCGAGCGCGACGGGCGTCGCGCCGGCCTGGCCGAGCACGCCCGAGAGCTGCATCGCGAAGCACGACGAGTGCGCCGCGGCGATGAGCTCCTCGGGGCTCGTGACGCCGCTCGCGTCGTCCGCGGTGCGCCGCGGAAACGACACGTCGTACGTGCCGACCTTCGAGCTGGACAGCTCGACCTGTCCCTGACCGTCCTGGAGGCCGCCGTTCCAGGCGGTGCGTGCGATACGGGTGGCCATGCCAGATCTCCTTCGGGTCGTGGCGCCCGGTCCCGACGGCCGGGCTCGCCCCGACCGTAACCCGTGCGGGGTCGGCCCGCCCCGGCGACCTAGAGTGAGCCCCCGTGAGCATCGAGGAGATCCTGGGCTTCGTCACGGGCGCCGCGTGCGTATGGCTCGCCGTGCGCCAGAACGTGTGGACGTTCCCCGTCGGGCTGGCGAACAACGTCGTGTTCCTCGTGCTGTTCACGAGCACCGGCCTGTACGCGAACGCGGGGCTGCAGGTCGTGTACCTCGTGCTCGGCGCGCTCGGCTGGTACTGGTGGCTGCGCGGCGGACCGGACCGCGGCGGGCTCGTCGTGCACGGCACGCCCCGGGCCGCGTGGGTCGTCGGGCTGGTCGCCGCGGCCGCGTGCACGGCCGCGCTCTACGCCGTCCTCACCACGTGGACGGACTCGACCGTGCCGTTCTGGGACGCCCTGACGACCTCGACGAGCCTCCTCGCGCAGACGATGCTCGGCCGCAAGTGGATCGGGAACTGGTGGGTGTGGATCGCCACCGACGTCGTGCTCGTCGGTCTCTACGCGAGCCAGGGCCTGTGGCTCACGGCCGCGCTCTACGCGGGCTTCGTCGGGCTGTGCGTGCAGGGCCTGCGCGAGTGGTCGGCGGCCCGCCGCTCCGCGACCGAGGCCGCACCCGGCGGACCGGCCGTGCCCGGACCCGCGGGCGCCGGTCCCGTGCCCCAGGACGCCGCGACCGTGGACCCCGTGCCCGACGACGCGGGGTCGGCCCGGTGAAGGACTTCGCGCACGGCCTCGTGATCGGCAAGTTCTACCCGCCGCACGCCGGCCACCTCCAGCTCGTGCGCACGGCGCTCGCCCGCTGCGAGCGCGTCACCGTGCAGGTGCTCGCGTCCTCGCGCGAGTCGCTCCCCGCCGCGCTGCGCGCGTCCTGGCTGCGCGCCGAGCTGCCCGGGGCGCACGTCGTGCACGGGCTCGACGACGCGCCCGTCGACTACGGCGACCCCCACGCCTGGGACGAGCACGTCAAGGTCATGCAGGCGCTCCTCGACCCGGCCGGCCCGCCCGTCGACGCCGTCGTGACGTCCGACCGCTACGGCGTCGAGCTCGCGCGCCGTTTCGACGCCGCCTGGGTCCAGGTCGACCCCGGCCGCCGCGCCCTGCCCGTGTCCGGGTCCGCCGTCCGCGCCGACCCCGCCGCCCACTGGTGGGCCCTGCCCGCGCCCGTCCGGTCCTGGTACGTGCGGCGCGTCGTCGTGCTCGGCGCCGAGTCCACCGGGTCGACGACGCTCGCGACCGACCTCGCCGCGCACCTCGGGCTCGACCCGGTCCTCGAGTTCGGGCGCGAGTGGTCCGAGGTGCGCCCCGGCGGCCTCGCGGCTCCCTGGCACACCGCCGAGTTCGACCTCGTCGCGCGCGAGCAGGCCCGGCGCGAGGACGACGCCGCGGCGGTCTCGCCCGTGCCGCTCGTCGTGTGCGACACCGACGTGCTCGCGACGACCCTGTGGCACGAGCGCTACGTGGGCGGCCGGTCGCCGGGCGTCGAGGCGCTCGCCGCGGCACGACGCCCCGACCTCTACGTCCTCACGGGCGACGAGATCCCCTTCGTCCAGGACGGGCTGCGCGACGGCGAGCACGTGCGCCACGCGATGCAGGACCGGTTCCGCGAGGTGCTCGCCGCGACCGGCCCGCGCCTCGACGACCCCGCCGACGTCGTGCGGCACCTCGGCCCGGCCGAGCTGACGACGGCCGACGGCGACCGGCCGGGCGTCCCGTGGTTCGAGGTGCGCGGCGACCGGGCGAGCCGGCTCGCCCAGGCGCTCGCCGCCGTCGTGCCCCTGCTCGCGACGCCGCGCCACCTCGCCGACCCGCTCCCCCAGGCCGGCACCGACGCCTACTGACGCGTCGCAGCCGACCTGGAGCCGTCGGGTCGGGACGGGCCGCGAGGTCCCCGAGAGACGGGGTCCGGCGCGGCAGACGCGAGGGCCGCGGAGGTGGACCGGAGGACCGAGGGTCGCGGGGGTGGACGGGAGGACCGAGGGTCGCGGGGGTGGACGGGAGGACCGAGGGTCGCGGGGGTGGACGGGAGGCGGCGGCGGGTCGTGGCGGGTCTGGCGGGAGGACCCGAGGAACGAGGGTCCGGATGGTAGACCCGCCGCCGCCTCCCGGGAACCCCCGCGACCCGACCCACCACCCAGCCCCCGCGACCCGACCCACCACCCAGCCCTCGCGACCCGACCCCCGCCCGAGACCCGAGACGGACGACCGCACGCGGCGCGCGATGGCAGGATCGGGCCGTGACCGATCTCGAGCACGTGTCCTCGGCGCCGACGCGGCCGCAGCCCGCCGGGGCGCCCGGCGGCCGCGACCCCTTCGACCTCGACGTCGCGGACCTGTTCCGCACGCCCGTGGCCGACGCGGGACCGGGGCCGGACGGCGACGGGGCGGGGCGGCTGCCGCTCGACGAGAAGCTGCGCCAGGCGTACTTCTGGGTCGTCAACCACGCGATCATCAGCCCGCACTACGACGTCGAGTTCTCGGCGCCGGGCGCGCCCGAGACGAGCTTCCGGCTCGGCGACTCGAAGGCGCTCCTCACGCTCCCGAGCGACCAGTCGTACTCGAGCTTCGTGCTGCTGCCGCTGCTGACGTTCGCGGTGCGCGGGCGCTGCCTCATGGTCGGCGGGCCGGGGCGGGGCAAGACGGCGAGCGCCGTGCTCATGGGGGTGCTCGCGGGCTACCCGGTGCGCGACGTGCGGCGCGCGATGCAGCACGGGCACCCGCAGCTCACGGTCTCCGACCTGTTCGGGACGCCGCTGCCCAAGGACCTCGTGCAGGCGGACAGCCTCGCGGACGTGGACGTGGCCTGGCGGTCGTGGCTCGGGATGCGCGTGAAGATCGTCGACGAGTACAACCGCATCCCGACGCGCACGCAGTCCGCGCTCCTCACGGTGCTCGCGGACGGCTACGTCGAGGTGTACGACCAGGTCTTCGAGACGGGCGACGCCGCGTGGTACCTCACGGCGAACGACGACGCGGGCGGCGGCACGTACCAGGTGGTCGACGCGCTGCGGGACCGCATCGACGTCGTCGTGCACGCGATGCCGTTCAACAACCGGTTCCTCGGCGACCTCGTCGCGCGGGCGGAGCGGCGCGTGCGGCCCGAGGAGAACGTGCCGCCGGAGATCGTGTTCGACGCGGCGGAGCACGACGCGCTGCACGCGGCGATCCTCGCCGTCCCGGTGCCGGTCGCGGTGCGGCGGCGCCTGGAGTTCTTCGCGAGCCAGCTCGAGGTGCTCGAGCGCGCGGGGTGGCAGTTCGAGTACCGCACGAAGGACACGGCGCGCGTCGCGGGCGTGGACCCGCACCTGGTGGCGACGGCGGACACGGGTCGCGACCGGCTCGGGGACGTCGGGGCGCAGACGCTCAACGGCCTCTCGGTGCGGGCGCTGCAGTCGCTCGTCGCGTACGCGAAGGCGATGGCGTACTTCCGGGGCGGCGCCGAGGTGGACCTCGCCGACCTGCGCGCGGTGCTGCCGTTCGTGCTGCACGACAAGCTGCAGCCGGACCTGCGCTCGGCGCCGTTCGACGACCGCGAGCGCGAGCCGCTGCGCTCCGACCGCGTCTCCTGGATCCGCGACCTGTTCGACACCGCGTGCCGCCAGTACGACGCCGTCGGGCTGGACGACCGGGACGAGGTGGGCGAGGTGCTCGCCGAGCTCGGCGCGGGCGTCGAGGGGCTGCCCGAGGCCGACGTGCTGCGCCGGCTCGCGCGGATCGAGCAGGTGCTTGCGTCGTGGCAGGAGCACGCGAAGCTCCACGGGCACGTCTACGAGGACGCGCTCGCGCTGAAGTACGCCCACCAGCGGTACACGAACTACCTCGCGTGGCTGCGCTGGAGCGGGTCGTGAGCGTGCCCGACGGCGCGTTCGCGGCCCGGGCGCTGGCCGCCCGCGCGTCGTACAACGCCGTGCTCGCGCGCGCTCTCGCGCACGGGGCGGAGCGGGACGCGCTCGCCGAGGCGGTGCGCGAGGTCGGGCGGGCGGCGGAGCCGCTCGCGGCCGCGCTGGCGCCGGACGCGTTCGCGGCGACGTGCGACGCGCTCGTCGGGGCCGCCGCGCGCCTCGTGCCGGCCGGGCGCTGGGGGGCCGGGCCCGCGGGCACGGCCGAGCGCCGCGCGCTGCTCGACCTCGTGCCGCGGCTGGGCCCCTGGCTCGCGGTCGCGCCCGCGGTCACTGTCGCGGCGGTCGTCGACGGCGCGCACGCCGTCGGCGGCGGGCCCGGCGCGCGCGGCGACGAGGCGGCGTGGACGGAGCGGGTCGTCGCCGCGGCGCACGCGGGCGACGGCGCGGTACCGGGCGACGGGCAGGTACCGGGCGACGTCGTGCGGCACGCGGTGCTCGTCGCCGCGTGGCGCAGCGGCCTGGTCCGGTACCGCCGGGCCGCGCTCGACGCCGCGCGGGCGCTCCCCGAGGCGACGGCGCACGCCGCCCTCGCCCTCGACCACGACGACGACCTCGCCGCGGTGCTCGACCGCCACGCGGCCGACCCGTGGTGGTGGCCGGGCGCGGCGCCCGACGGCGCGCCCGCCGTCCTGCTGCGCGGGGTGCACGGGCCCGCGCACGTCCTCGGCCGGTTCGGCGGCTTCCGGGGCTTCGGCGGTCCGTGGCTCGTCCCGCCGCACGTCGTCGGCGCCGACCCGCGCCACCCGGGGCTGCGCTGGGCGCTGCGCACGAGGAGCGGCGACGCGGCGGAGCACTGGACCCTCGTCGCGGACGTGCACGGGTCGCTCGTCGCCCGGTCCACGCCCGACGACGTCGTCGCCCACCTCGGCCCCGAGCCGTTCCCCGGTCCGGGCGTCCCCGCGCCCCCGCGTGCCGACGACCTCGACGACGTGCTCGGCACGGCCTCCGTGCCCACGCCGTCCGGCCGTCTGCTCCTGCTGAGCCGCGCGCGGTCCTACGACGCCCTCCTCGTGCGGTGGCCCCGGTGAGCGGCCCGGTCGCGCCCGGGACGGACCCGTACGCCGCGCTGCGCGCCCGGTGGCACGCGGCGTGGCCCGACGCGCTCGCCGCGTGGGGCCGCTTCACGCGCCTGCACGCCCCGTCCCTGCACGGACCGGGCGAGGCTCCCGAGGGCGTCGGGTCGTTCGCGTGGTTCTCCACGACGCGCGTGAGCGTGCACGTCGACCTGGCCGACGTCGTCGCGCGCGGCATCGAGGACCACGCCGTCGCGGTGCTCGCGCACGAGGTGGGCCACCACGTGCTCTCGCCGGGCGACCTCACGACGAGCGCGCTGCTCGTCGCCCGCACGCGCGCCGGGCTCGTCGACCTCGACCACCTCGCGCCGCTCACGGCGAACCTGTGGAGCGACCTGCTGATCAACGACCGCCTGCAGCGCCGCGCCGGCCTCGACCTGGCGGGGCTGTGGCGGGCGCTCGGCCCGCCGACGAGCCTCGTCATGCAGGCGGTGCTCCGCGCCGACGAGATCCTGTGGGGTCTCGGGCGCGGGGAGCTCACGGCGGGCGCGCTGCCCGTCGCCGAGCGCGAGGCGGCGCTCGTCGCGCGGCTCGTGCGCGCGTACGCGGACGACCCCGTCGGCGGCGCGGCCGGCTTCGCCTCGCTCCTGCGCACGCTGCTCGCGTCCGACGCCGAGCGGGCCACCGCGGGTCTCGACGCCCTGCGCGGGGCGGTGTGCGGGCAGGACGAGGTCCCCGGGTCGGTGCCGGGCGGCCTCGCCACGGACCCGCGCGCCGTCGCGCCCGTGCGCCACCCCGCGCTCGACCCGCGCGTCGTCGGCGGGCTCGGCCTCGACGACGACGCGGAGAGCGAGGACGACGCGACGGGCGGCGCGGACGCGGCGGACGCGGGCGGGCAGAGCCTCGCCCCGGCCGACTACGACGCGACCCTGCGGCTGCTCGGCCTGACGACCGACGCCGCGTCGTCCGCGCGCCGCTGGTACCGCGAGCACGCGGCGCCGCTCCTCGTCCCGTTCCCCGTGCGCGAGCAGCCACGCGCCACGGAGCCGCTGCTCGGCGCCCACGAGACCTGGGACGTGGGCGACGACCTCGCCGAGGTCGACTGGACGGGCTCGCTCCTGCGCTCGTCGGTCGTGGTGCCGGGGTACACGACGGTGCGCCGGACGGTCGACGACGACGCGGGCGACGAGCCGGACCGCGTGCCCGTCGACCTCGACCTCTACCTCGACTCGTCGGGCTCGATGCCCGACCCGGGGCGCCGCGTCGCGCCGATCGCCCTCGCGGGCGCCGTGCTCGCGCTCTCGGCCCTGCGCGCGGGCGCGCGCGTCCAGGCCACGACGTGGAGCGGACCCGACCAGGTGGCGGGCACGGACGGGTTCACGCGCGACGAGGACCGGGTGCTCGACGCGGTCGTCGCGCACTTCGGCGGCTCCACGTCGTTCCCGCGGCCGCTGCTGGAGCGCACGCACCTCGGCGACCCGGCGACCGGTGCCCCGCCGACGCGCACGCGCCCGTGCCACGTCGCGGTCATCTCCGACGACGGCGTCGTGTCGATGTTCGACGACGCCGTCCGGGTCGGGTGGGCGCGTCGGGAGACCACCGAGCTCGTCGCGCCGCACGAGAGCGTCGCCGCGCGCGCGGTGGTCGCCGCGGGCGGGGGCGGCACCCTCGTCCTCGACACCGGCGAGGCCGTCGCGGACCGCGTGCGCGAGATCGCGGTCGGGTACCGGGTGCACGCGGTGAGCACCCAGGACGACCTCGTGGCGTTCGCGCGCGCGTTCGCGCGCGAGCTGTGGGGCGCGGACGACGCCGCCCCGGCCCTCCCGGAAGGAGCCCGCCGTGCGCGCTGACCGACGGGGCGGGACCGCCCCGACCACCGTGGCGGGCCCGCCCCTCGCCGACGTCGTGCGGCGGCTCGCCGACACGCCGCCCGACGTGCTCGACCCCGCCGTCCCCGCAGCGGCCCTCGTCGCGGACACCGCCGACCTGCTCGCCGGTGCCGGCGCCGTCGGCGTCGTGCGCGGTCCCGACCGGGCCGAGGTCGACCGGCTCGCCGCGGTCGCGCCGTACGCGGCGATCGCGGGCACCGTGTGCTGGCTCGTGCGCGACGCGCACCTGCGCGCCGACCCGGCGTTCAGCGCGGCGGCCACGCCGCCCGCGCTCGTCCACCTCGTGACGCGGCTCGTGCCCGAGCTCGCGTCCCTGCGCACGGCGACCGCGTGGGTGCACGAGCCGACCGCGCGCGAGGAGGCGGCCCGCGCCGTGCTCGGCGCGCTCGGGCTGCGGCCGGCGGGCGAGACGCCCGAGGTCGCGCAGGACCGGTGGGCCGCGGTGAGCACCGCCGAGCAGCGGCGCGTCGCGCGCGAGATGGCGGAGGAGGCCCGGCGGGCCGAGCAGCTCGCGCGCGAGCTCGCCGACAAGCGGGCGCGCGAGGCGGCCGCGCAGTACGCCAACTACTGACCCGCGGGGCGGCCGGCCGGGGACGACCGACGGCCGACCGACCCGACCGACGCGAGCGACCCGACCGACGAGACCGAGGACCAGGACGAGGAGGACGACGACGGTGAGCACCGCACCCGGGACCGACCGACCGGACGACGCCGCGCCCGACCTCGCGCTCGACGAGTACGCGCCGGGGTCGGCCGTGGCCCTCACCGACGCCGAGCGCTGGCCGACGCTCGACGCCGCCGGCCTCGCCGCGCTCGACGCCGTGCGGCACCACCCCGCGGCGCCGCCGTGGGTGCACGTCACGGGCGACCGGCTGCGCCCCGACGACCTGCCCGCCCTCGACGACGTCGCGCGCCGCCTCGAGGACGGCGGCACCGGGCGGGACGACCCGCCGCCGTGGGTGGCCGACCTCGTCGCGCGCGCGCACGCCGTCGTGCCCCGGTACCGCCGGGCGCGGGACCGGCGCGAGAGCGACGCGACGTCGCCGCTCGCCGCGCTCGCCCCGGTGACGCGCGACGACCTGCGCCGCGACCTCGCGTCGTTCGTGCCCGTCGACGTCCCGCTCGGCCGCGTGCTCGAGGTCACGAGCTCGGGCAGCACCGGAGCGGCGGTCCGCATCCCGCTGCACCCGGTGTCCGTCGCCGCCGACCTCGTGCTGCTCCAGCACCTCGTCGCGCGCGCCGGGGCGGCGTGGGAGCCCGAGCCCGGCCGCCTCGGGCTCGTGAACCTCCTCGACCAGCAGCAGGCGTTCACGTACGCGTCGGCGATGACGGGCTTCCGCCGGCCCGCGGGCGTCGCCGCCCCGGGCATGGCGCGCGTCAACCTCGACCCTCGCGCGTGGTCGCGCCCCGGCGACCGGGAGGCGTTCCTCGCGGCCCAGGACCCCCAGGTCGTCAGCAGCTCCCCGCTCCCGCTGCTCGCGCTCGCGTGCCTCGCGGCGCGGGGCCTCGACGTGCACCCCGTCGCTCTCGTCAACGGCGCCGCGCACCTGTCCGACGTCGCGCGCTCGCGCCTGCGCGCGACGTGGGACGTGCCGGTCGTGGACCTCTACGGGCTGCGCGAGACGGGGGCCGTCGCGTCCCGCACGGACGGCGGGGCGTTCGTCGTCGTCCCGGGCCGGCGCGTGTGGGTCGAGGTGCTCGACGACGCCGGGGCGCCGGCCGCGCCCGGGACACCCGGCGAGGTCGTCGTCACCGTCGACGAGAACCCCTACCTCCCCCTCCTGCGCTACCGGACCGGGGACCGGGCGCGGCTCGTGCGCCGCGACGGCCGCACGGAGCTGCACGACCTCGAGGGCCGCTCGCCCGTGCGCTACCTCCGGCCCGACGGTACCTGGGTCCCGTCCGTCGACGCCGCCCAGCACCTGCAGGCGCACGGCATGGCGGCGTGGCAGCTGCACCAGGCCGCCGACGGCGGCGTCGAGCTCGACGTCGTGCCCGACGCCCCGGGGTCGCGCGGCGAGGAGGACGCGCGCGCGGCGGGGGCCGCCGTCGGGCGCCTCCTGGACCGCGGGGTCGCGGTGCGCGCCGTGCGCCCCGACGTCCTCGGAGCGGGCCGGGCCCGCCGCTGGTCGAGCGACGTGCCCGGCGGCTCGGCGTGAGGCGTCAGCCGAGCGTGCCCGACGGCCGGTAGACGATCGACGACGCGCGGTTGTTCATCGTGCCCATCGTGGCGCAGTTGGGCGTGCAGTTCCGGCGGTCGCCCCAGTAGCTGTACTCGTTGTAGAAGGTGCTCCAGCAGCCGACGAACGACTCGGCCGAGCTGATGACGTTGTTCTGCGTGAAGTTCGCGAGGTTCGGGAAGCCGTAGGTCGAGCCCGTCCGGCAGCCGTTGGTGCCCTGGCCCCACAGCAGCGTGGACCGGCCCGCGTAGTTGTTGTCGCGGTAGATGACGCCGAGGATGAGCGACGCGGAGGCGGCGGCCGCCACGGTGCGCTCCGACGTGGCGGCAGACCCCGCCGCGGCGGCGCTGCGCGCGTTGAGCGTCCGCGCCGCCGACTCGAGGTCGGCGCCGCGCTCCGTGAGCGCCTCGGCCTCCGCGAGCGGGCGGCCCGAGACGTACGCGAGCGCCTCCTCGAGCGTGTCGAAGCACTCGACCGGCGTCGGGGGCAGGAGCTCCGCGTCCTGCCCGGTGAGGACCGGCTGGGCCTGCGCCGCGCACACCTCGCCGGACTCCGGCGCGGCGGCCGGGCGCTCGGCGGCGGACGCGGTCGCGGCGGGCAGCGCGAGGGCGACGGCGCCCACGACGGACGCGAGGAGGGCGGTGAGGGATCGGGACGGTCGTCGCTGCATGGTCTCTCCTTCGGCGTGGGCCACGCCCCCGGGTCCGCACCCCGTGGACCTGACGCGGGAAGGGGACTCCCACGGGACGCCAGCATCCCGTGCCCCGCCCGAATCCTAGACAGCGGGGCCCGTCGTGTCCCCGGGTGCTCGGGGAGATGCTGGGCAGGTTCGCGGGTTGTTGGTTACGGTGCACTGGTGGTCGGCGTCCTACGAGGTCATCGACCGGGGAAGGACCCACTTACGCTCCCCCACCGAACCGGTCCAGCCGGGGAAATGAGTGTCGATGAAGCGCCGTTCTCTGCCCGTACCCCTCACCGCGGCCGCGGCAGGCCTCGCGATGGTCGCCGCCGCCGCGGTCCCCGCGTCCGCCGCGCCACCCGACGACCCCGGGCAGCTCTCCGTCCCGGCCGGTCTCGAGGCGGCCGCGACCGGCAAGGTCGCGCCCTCGCTCGCGGCCGCGTCCGGCACCGTCACGGCGTTCGTGCAGCTCGACGCGCCTTCGGCGGTCGACCTCACCGCGGACGGCGCGAGCCCCCAGGAGGTCGAGGCCAACGCGGCCGAGGTCGCCACGCTCGCGGACGACGTCGTCCCGCAGCAGGCGACGGCCCGCAGCGCCGGGGCGCGCAGCCCGCAGCAGCTGTCCGTGACGAGCACGCTCGTCGCGGGCGTCGTCGTCACGGGCGACGCCGACCGCGTGCGCGCCCTCGCGCGCCAGGACGACGTCGTCCAGGTGTACCGGATCACGCCGAAGACGCCCGCCAACAAGGGCACCGACGTCTTCACGCGCGCGGTCGAGACGTGGCAGAGCACGGGCCTCACCGGCGAGGGCGTGCGCATCGGCATCATCGACACCGGCGTCGACTACACGCACGCGGCCTTCGGCGGCCCCGGCACGCAGGAGGCCTACGACGAGGCCTACGGCGAGCGCGGCGACGGCCCCGTCCCGGACGGCACGTTCGACGACGTGAAGTACCTCGGCGGCCACGACTTCGCCGGGTACGACTACGACGCGTCCGGCACGGTCCCGGGCACGACGCTCGTCCCGACGCCGGACGAGAACCCCATCGACTCGCTCGACACCATCGGCTCCGGCCACGGCTCGCACGTCGCGGGCACGGCCGCCGGGTACGGCGTCACCGCCGACGGCGAGACGTTCCGCGGCGACTACTCGACGCTCACCGACATCTCCGACTGGAAGGTCGGCCCGGGCTCGGCGCCCGAGGCGGGCGTCTACGCGCTCAAGGTGTTCGGCGACCTCGGCGGGTCCACGAGCGTCGTCGTCGACGCGCTCGAGTGGGCGGCCGACCCCGACGGCGACGGCGACCTGTCCGACCGCCTGGACATCGTCAACCTCTCCCTCGGCTCCGACGGCTCGCCCGCCGACGACCCCGAGAACCTCTTCATCGACCAGCTCTCGCGCCTCGGCACGCTCTCGGTGATCGCCTCCGGCAACGCGGGCGACGTCACGGACGTCGGCGGCTCGCCGGGCAACTCGCGCACGGCGCTCACCGTCGCGAACTCGATCGGCGACACGCAGACGTTCGACGCGGTCGAGGTCACCGAGCCCGAGGACCTCGCGGGGACCTACCCCGCGCAGAACTCGGTGAACTACGCGGGCACGGAGGACGTCACGGCGCCCGTCGCGTTCGTCGCGGACGACTTCACCGGCTGTTCCGCCTTCACGCCCGAGCAGGCCGCCGCGGTCGACGGCAAGATCGCCTACCTGTTCTGGGACGACGACTCGAACACGCCCGGATGGTGCGGCTCGGGCCAGCGCTTCAACAACGCCGAGGCGGCGGGCGCGGTCGGCGTGCTGCTCTCCTCCGAGCTCACGTCCTTCGAGGCGGGCATCGCCGGCAACGCGGGCATCCCCGGGGCCCAGCTCACCGGCCCGAGCCACGACGCGCTCTACCCGGCGATCGAGGCCGGCGAGCTCGTCGCGACGGTCGGCCCGTCGTACGCGATGTCGGAGTTCGTCGAGATCCCCGAGATCGGCGACACGCTCAACAGCGGCTCCTCGCGCGGCGTCCACGGCTCGCTCGGCGTCGTCAAGCCCGACGTCGCGGCGCCGGGCACCGGCATCGCGTCCGCCGCGTCCGGCCGTCTCGACGGCGCGGGCATCAAGTCCGGCACGTCGATGTCGACGCCGCACGTCGCGGGCATCGCCGCGCTCGTCAAGCAGGCCGAGCCCGGCTGGGGCCCGCAGGAGATCAAGACGTCGGTCATGAACACCGCGACGCACGACGTCTTCACCGGCCCGTCGGGCACCGGGACCGCGTACGGCCCCGAGCGCGTCGGCTCGGGCCGCGTGGACGCCGTCGACGCCGTGAACAACACGACGCTCGCCTACGCCGCGCAGGACTCCGACCTCGTGTCGGTCGCGTTCGGCGTCGTCGACGTCGGCGCGACCACGGTGACCAAGCGCCAGGCGGTCACCGTGCGCAACACGGGCTCCTCCCCGGTGACGTACGCGACCGGCTTCAGCCAGGCGAGCACCGCGGGCGGCGCGACCGTGACGGTCTCCCCGAAGACGGTCACCGTCCCCGCCGGCCGCAGCCAGCTCGTCACCGTGACCCTCACGGCCGACCCGGCGACGCTCGCCAAGGAGCTCGACCCGACGTCGTCGGCCGACTCCGGCATCGGCGTGCCGCGCGACTTCGTGTCCTCGCTCAGCGGGCGCGTCGTCCTCACGCCGACCGACGGCGGCTCCGAGCTGCGCGTCCCCGTGCAGGCGTCTCCGCGCCTCGTCGCCGACCTCGCGGCCAAGCCCGTGTCGTTCGGCGCGCAGGCGGCGACCGCCACGCTCGACCTCGACGGCCGCGGCGTGGACTCCGGCGGCTGGACGTCGCTCGTCGCGCCGCTCGAGCTCAAGACCACGAGCCCGCGCCTCGAGGCGGACGCCTCGCAGGGCACGTCGGCGTCAGCCATCGCCTCGGCGGACATCCGCGCCGTCGGGTTCTCCTCGACCGCGCCGCAGCTCGAGGCGGCCGGCGAGGACCCGGCCGACGGGTTCGTCGGCATCGGCATCGCCGTCGACGGGCCGTGGGCGAGCCTCGGCTCGGTCATGATCCCGGCGGTCGAGGTGGACGTCGACGGCGACGGCTCGGCGGACTTCGAGATCACGGCCGAGAAGTACCCGGACACCGACGTCACCCTCGCCGTCACGTACACGCTCAAGGACATCCCCGGGGCGGACGGCAAGACGATCGAGGCGGGCACCGCGCTCGACCTCCTGCCCGTCAACGGGTACTGGGGTGACGTCGACACGTCGGTCTTCGACAGCAACGTCGTCCTGCTCCCCGCGAGCATCGCGACGCTCGGCATCGAGCCCGGCGACGAGCCGACGTTCCAGGTGCGCACGTACTCGTACTACGCGTCGAGCGCCGACCAGCTCGTCGACGCGAGCGAGCGCTTCACGGCCGACCCGTACGACCCGGCCTACTGGTTCGAGGGCTCGGACGAGCTCCTGTACCAGGCCGCGGACGACGCGCCGCTCACGGTGCACCGGTCCGAGGCCGCGGCCGAGGAGGGCAGCGGGAAGCTCCTCCTGCTGCACCTGCACAACGCGACGGCCGGCAAGCGCTGGCAGGCGGTGGACGTCACGACGTCCGACGCCGCGGTCGACGTGACGGTGACGGCCGAGTCCCGCTGCCTCGCGGGCAAGGCGTACGTCGCGGTCCGGGTGCTCAACGAGTCCGGCGCGACGGCCGACGTCGCCGTGACGACGCCGTACGGCGAGCGGACGTTCACGAACGTCAAGGACGGCAAGAACGCGTACCAGGCGTTCGCCGTCCGCTCCGCCTCGGTCGAGGCCGGCTCCGTGACGGTCGAGGCCACGGCCGAGATCGACGGCGCCGACGTCACCACCTCGTACGAGGCGGACTACGAGGCGCTGAGCTGCTCGTAGCCGTCACCGCACGACCACGGCGAGGGCCGTCACCCACCCGGGTGGCGGCCCTCGCCGCGTCGTGGGCGGGCACGCGACGAGCACGGGTCCGGGCGCGGGGCGAGCACGGGCGTGTCGGCCCGTGCGGCTACGTTGGTGCGTGTGAGCGACTTCCCCACCCCCGACCGGTTCTTCGCCCTGCGCCCCGGCCCCGCCGCGGGCACCGGCGCAGCCGACGGCCCGGACTACACCCTGACCGTGCACGACCTCGGCGAGCTCGTCGTGACGAGCGGGCGCCTCGAGGCGTCCGACCCGTTCGTCTCGCTCGGCGAGGGGCTCGTCGTGGAGGTCCCGCCGGGCCGGCACCCCGTGCGCGTCACGGTCGCCGACGTGTCCGACGAGCAGGACCGCTCCCACCTGCGCGAGGCGTACCTCAGCCTCGTGCTCGCCGACGGCGAGGTCGCGCGCGTCGAGGCCGTCGTGCCCGAGGGCGCCGACGGGCCGCCCGAGACGGGCAGCGTCTACGGCGTCGGGGTCGACGCGGGCACGGTCGCGTTCGCGGACGCCGCGTCGGTCGCCGCGCTCATGCCCGACGGCGACTGGTACGAGGACCTGTTCGACTCCGGCGAGGAGACGAGCTGGTTCGCCCTCATGGACTCCGCCGAGCACCTGTTCGAGGGCGTGGCGAACATCGCGCTGCCCGGGGCGACCGCGGGCGAGAACGTCGTGCTCGCGCACTCCGGCTGGGGCGACGGCTTCTACCCCCTCGTGCGCACCGTCGCGGCCGACGGCACGGTGCTCGGGCTGCACCTCGACCTCCTCGTCGCCCTCCCCGACGCGGACGACGACGAGGACGACGAGGACGACGCCGAGGAGGGCTGAGCCCTCAGACGCGCGCGCCGAGCCCCTGCAGCTCCAGGACGAGGCCCTTGACCGCCGCGGCGGGCACCTGTCCGCCGTCGGCCTCGACGAGCGCCGCGACCGAGGCCGGGACCTCCGGGGCCGAGCACAGCACGAGCGGCGTGTCCGCCGACGACGTGGGCAGGCGCCCGTGGGAGCCGCGCACGTACGACGCGTCGAGCGGCACCGTGCTCATGGCGTAGCGCAGGCCGAGCTTCTTCCGCACGAGGTTCATGCCCGCCTTCGCCTTGGCGAGCGGGTCGGCGGGGTCGAAGAAGAGCTCGGCCGGGTCGTACCCCGGCTTGCGGTGGATGTCGACGCCGCGCGCGTACTCGGGCGCGCGGTCGTCGTCGAGCCAGAAGTAGTACGTGAACCACGCGCCCGGCTCGGCCACGACGACGAGCTCCCCCGACCGCTCGTGGTCGAGCCCGTAGCGGGCCTGCCCGTCGCGGTCGAGGACCTCGTCGACGCCCGGCACGGCGCGCAGCAGGTCGGCGACGCGACGCTGCAGCGCGGTGTCGTGCGGGTCGCCGAGGTAGACGTGCGCGACCTGGTGGTCGGAGACCGCGAACGCGCGCGACGCCCACGGGTCGAGCTGCTCCTTGCCGTCCTGCACGTAGACCTCGAGCAGACCCTCGCGGCGCAGGATGCGGTTGAGGTGCACGGGGCGGTCCACGTCGGCGATGCCGTACTCCGAGACGACGAGCACGGTGACGCCCTGGTTCGCGCAGTCGTCGAGCAGCGGGGCCAGCGTGGCGTCGAGCTCGGCCGCCGCGGCGTCCGCGCGCGGGTCGTTCGGCCCGAAGCGCTGCAGGTCGTAGTCGAGGTGCGGGACGTACGCCATCGTGAGGTCGGGCGCGTGCGTGCGCAGCACGTGCCGCGTCGCGTCGACGATCCAGCGCGACGACGCGATGGAGGCCGTCGGGCCCCAGTACGTGAACAGCGGGAAGTCGCCGAGCCGCTCGACGAGGTCGTCGTGCAGCGCCGGCGGGCGCACGTAGGCGTCCGGGGACTTGCGCCCGTCCGCGTGGTAGATCGGGCGCGGGGTCACCGTGACGTCCGTCGTCATGCCCATCGCGTACCACCAGCACACGTTCGCGCTGCGGTAGCCCGCGCGCGCGGAGCGCGCCGCCTCCCAGAGCTTCTCCCCCTCGACGAGGCGGTTGTGCTGGCGCCACAGGTACACGTCGCCGACGTCGCGGAAGTACCAGCCGTTGCCGACGATCCCGTGCTGCGCGGGGCTGAGCCCGGTGAGCATGGTCGACTGCACGGAGCACGTCACGGCGGGCAGCACCGTCGCGAGCTCGGACTGCCACCCGCCCGCGGCGAGCTGGCGCAGGCGCGGCATGTGCGCGAGCGCGGTCGAGGTGAGCCCGACGACGTCGAGCAGCAGCACGGGCTTCATGCGGACCTCCGGAGGGTGGCGTCGGCGGTGGGCAGCAGGTGCGTGGTCGCCCAGCGCAGCTCGGCCGCGATCCCGGCGACGAGGGAGTCGGTCGCGGCGCCCTCGGGCAGCACGGACCACGTGTAGGTCTCGACGTCGAGGTGGGCGTCCTCGCCGTGCGGCGTCTCCCGCACGGCGGCGACCGCGGTCCGCAGCACCTCGGACGTCGCCTCGAGCGGTGCCTGCGGCTCGTGGTGCAGCGGCACGTGGAAGTGCACGCGCCACGGCCCCTGCGCGGGCAGGGCCCCGGCAGTCCGGGCGACCCCGGCGCCGTCCCCGCCGTCGCCGAGCGCCGCGGGAAGGTCGTCCGCGGCGAGCACGGCGCCGTCCGCGGAGAGCTCGCGCACCTGGTGGATGTAGCGCTGCTCGGCGAACGCCCCGACCGCGGCGCGCGCGGCCGGGTCCGCGGCGTCGGGCACGTGCAGCGCCGCCGACGCCTGGACCTTGACGACGCGCAGGCCCGCCCCCGCGATGCGGGCGACCGCTCCCGCCGGGTCGGCGAACGACACCGCGAGGTGGCACGTGTCGAGGCACACCCCCACGTGCTCGGGGTCGATGCGCCGGTCGTCCGGCAGGTCGGGGCGCGTGCGCTCCGCGAGCCACGCCACGACGTCCTCGACCGTGTCGAGCACGCAGCCCGGCTCGGGCTCGACCGCGACGCGCACGACGCGGCCCGTCCGCGCGGCGAGGTCGCGGAGCCCAGCCGAGAGCTCCGCGAAGGCGCGCGTCGCCGCGGCGTCGGCGGCCTCCGTCCACGGCTCGCGCCACGCGAGCGGGAGGGTCGAGATCGAGCCGTCGACGCCGTCGGGCAGCAGGTCGGCGAGCACCTCGGCGCACTCGAGCGTGTACGCGAGCCGCTCCGGGTCCGCCCACGTGGGCGTGTACACGTCGAGCTTGACGACGTCGGCGTGGAACCCGCCGTACGGGAACGCGTTGAGCGTGTGCACCTGGAGCCGGTGCTCGGCGAGCACGGCGCGCAGGCGCTCCCGGTCGTCGGGCGACCCGGCGAGCCGGTGCGCGAGCACGGCGGGCATCCACAGCCCGACGCCGAGCACGTCGAGGCCCGCGGCCTCGCGCACGGGCGCCGCGTAGCGCACGAGCTGGTCGAGCACGCCGTCGAGGTCCTCGGCGGGGTGCACGTTGGTGCAGTAGGACAGGAGCATCGGGCGGGTCACCGGTCGGCCCGTCAGGCCCGCACGCCGCGCAGCACGGACGAGCCCTCGAACTCGACGCCCGGCGTCGGCAGGTCGCCCTCGACGAAGCCCGGGACGGGGTCGAGGACGAGGTTGCCCGACTGCCCGTAGAACTCCACGGGGTTGCGCCACAGGACGCGGTCGACGTCGTCCTCGGTGAAGCCCGCGGCGAGCATCGCGCGACCCGTCTTGAGGGTCTTCAGCGGGTCGGAGCGCCCCCAGTCGGCCGCCGAGTTCACGATCATCCGCTCGGTGCCGTGCTCCTGGAGGATCGCGACCATGCGGTCCTCGTCCATCTTCGTGTCCGGGTAGATGGAGAACCCGGCCCACGCCCCGGCGTCGAGCACGAGCGCGACGTTCGTCTCGTTGAGGTGGTCGACGAGCACGTGCCCGGACGGGACCCCGGACTCGCGGACGACGTCGAGCGTGCGGCGCGTGCCCGCGAGCTTGTCGCGGTGCGGGGTGTGCACGAGGACGGGGAGCTCGGCGACGCGCGCCATCTGGAGCTGGCGCGCGAACACCTCGTCCTCCTCGGGCGTCATGGAGTCGTAGCCGACCTCGCCGACCGCGACCACGCCGTCCTTGAGCAGGTAGCGCGGGATCTCGTCGAGCACCTCGCGGCAGCGCGCGTCGTTCGCCTCCTTGGGGTTGAGGGCGATCGTCGCGTGGTGCCGGATGCCGAACTGCGCGGCCCGGAACCTCTCCCACCCGAGCAGCGCGTCGAAGTAGTCGAGGAAAGACCCGACGCTCGTGCGCGGCTGGCCGAGCCAGAACGCGGGCTCGACGAGCGCGCGCACGCCGGCGGCGTACAGCGCCTCGTAGTCGTCCGTCGTGCGGCTGGTCATGTGGATGTGCGGGTCGAAGATGCGCATCAGGCACTCCTGGGGCTGCTGGTGGGGAGGACGTCCGGGGCGAGGCGCGCGACGTCGGCGGGGACGGCCCGGCCGGCCGCGCGGCGCTCGGCCGCGAAGTCGCGGGCCATGCGCGCGAGCTCGTCGTCGGCGCGCTCGTCGAGGCCGGCGACGGCGTCGAGGCTCACGCCCATGAAGACGAGCTTGAGGACGGCGTGCCGCCACGCGTGCTGGTCCAGGTGGGCCGCGGCGAACGGCCCGACCGCCGCGGCGACGAGGCTCTGGTCGTTGGTGCGCAGCGCGTCGGCGGCGAGCTCCGTGCCGACGGCGACCGCCTCGGGCTCGACCGGCCCGCCCCGCTCGGCGAGCGCGTCCAGGCCGCGCAGGACGCCCCGTCGCTCCGCGGTGTCCCCGAGCTGGTACAGCTCGGCGAGCCGCGCGCCGAAGGCCGCCCCGGCGCCGAGCCCGTCCGCGAGCGCGACGACGAGCGCCGCGCGCGCCGCGTCGTCGACCGTGCCGTGCAGCACGCCCGCGGGGTCCGCCTCGGGCCGGCGCGGCGCGCGCCCGACCTTGCGCCCGGCGAGCGCGAAGGCCCGCGTCACGGAGTCCGGGTCGCGTCCGACGTCGGCGAGCGCCGCGGCGAGCCACTGCTCGCCCGGGCTCCCGCCCGGCTCGTCGTCGTGGACGGTCGCGTCCGCGGTCATGGCACCTCCAGGGGGTGGTCGGGGGCGGGTGCTGCCGGCGCGGCCGGGTGGCCGGCCGGCACGTCGTCCCAGGCCGCGCGCAGCGCCGCCATGCTGCGGTGCGCGAGGCCGGGCGCGTCGTACGAGTGGCGGGGCAGCTCGACGGCGGCCACGCCGTCGTACCCGACGTCGGCGAGCGTCGCGAGCACGAGCGGCAGGTCGATCTCGCCCTCGCCGAACGGGCGGTGCTCGTGGTGGGTGGACGGCATGTCGTCGAGCTGGACGTTCGCGAGGCACGGCGCGGCCGCGCGCAGGGCGCCGACGACGCCGTCGGGCTCGACGACGAGGCAGTGCCCGACGTCGACCGTGAGGCCGAGGTCGGTCGCGCCGACCTCCTCGCGCAGCCGCAGCGCGTCGCCGACCGTCTCGACGAGCATGCCCGGCTCCGGCTCGAGCGCGAGGCGTACGCCGTGGGCGCGCGCGTGCTCGAGGAGCCCGGGCAGCCGGTCGCGCAGGCGCGCCCACCCCTCGGCGGGCGTCGCGCCGTCGGGCAGGACGCCGGAGAAGAACGACACGCACTCCGCGTCGAGCCCGGCGGCGACCTCGACCGCGCGCTCGAGGAAGCGCACGCGGGCCTCGGCCTCGGCGTCGACGAGCGTCGGGCGGTGCTTGCGGTACGGGTCGAGGAGGAAGCGCGTGCCCGTCTCGACGACGACGCGCATCCCGGCGCCGTCGCGCAGCGCGCCGAGGCGCTCCCGCAGCGCGTCCACGCGCTCGCCCCAGCCGGGCGCGAACGGGTCGAGGTGCGGGAAGCCGAGGGTCAGCGCGACGGCGTCGTACCCCTCGTGGTCGAGGACCGCGAGGACGTCGTCCAGCGGGTGGTCCGTGAAGCCGTTCGTGCCGTAGCCCAGCGCGAACGGGGGCCGCCCGCTCACGTCTCGCTCATCTCGGCCCGGCCGGGACGCCGCCCGGCACGGCGCAGGAGGCGCGACGCGACCGCGACGCCCGCGAGGGCGACGGCCGACCCGACGCTCCCGCCGCGCGCCGCCCACGCGGCCTGCAGGGGGACCATCGCCTGGATCCCGGCGCGCGTCGCGGTCCGCGCGTTGTCCGCGGACGGCGTGAGCGCGGCGTCGGCCTGGCGGGGCAGGGCCGACGCGGCGTACGCCACCGCGCCGACGACGGCGAGGGTCCGCGCGACCGCGCCCTCGGGGCGGGACCTCCCGCCGAGGGCCCCGGCGACGACCGCCCCGGTCACGGCCACCGTCCCGGCCGCGACCGTGGCCGCGACGGGCGACGTCGTGCCGTGCACCTCGCCGCGCGAGAGGACCGTGACGCCCGCGGTGTGCGCCGCGAGGGCCGCGGCAGCGGGCAGCGCGGGCCGCAGGTGCCCGACGCCCGCGCCGAGCAGGACGTCGAGACCGCGGCACGCCGCCATGACGACCGGCCCCGCGGCCCGGTCCTTGGCGACGGTGTCGTACGTCCACACGCACGCGGCGAGCGGCACCGCGACGGCGAGAGCGCGCCGTCCGCCGCCCGCCGCGGCGAGACCGATGCCCGCGGCCGTGAGCCCGGTCGCGACCTGGAGCGCCCGGCGGGGCGTCACCCGGCCGGACGGGACGGGCCGCTCCGGCCGCTCGATCGCGTCGAGGTGCCGGTCGGCGTAGTCGTTGAGCGCCATGCCCCCCGCGTACAGGCACGCGGACGCCAGCGGCAGGAGGGCCCGCCGCGGCGTGAGCCGGTGCCCGGCCGCGGCCGCGCCCGCGAGCGTGTCGCCGACGACGGACAGGACGGCGGGTGCGCGGACGAGGTCGAGGTGGTCGTGCAGGGTGGAGCGCGTCGCCACGGTCACCGCCGGTCGTCGGACGACGACGCGGCGACGCGGGCACCGGCCTCGCGCACCCAGTCCGCGAGCGCCACGGTCTGCGTCGCGAAGTCGTGCACGTCGCTGCCCCACGGGTCCTTGAAGAAGAACCCGAGCTCGGGCACGGGCCCCGCGTACCCGGCGGCGTCCGCGAGCGCGAGGAGCCGGGCGAGGTCGAGCACGAGCGGCGCGGCGAGCATCGAGTCGTACGCGGACCACGTGGTCTGCAGCGTGAGGCGCGAGCCGAGGAAGCCCTCGACGTGCACGTGGTCCCACGCGACCTTGATGTCGCCGAGGTCGGGCACGTTGTCGATGTGCAGCGGCGTGGTGCCGCTGCCGGTGAGGTCCTGGAGCCCGCGCGTCTTGGACGCGAGCTTGCTGCGCACGGCCTCCGGGTCCGCGAGCGTCGCGCCGTCGCCGCCGCCGAGCAGGTTCGCGCCCGCCCACGAGAGCACGCGCAGGCCGCGCGCGGCGAACGCGGGGGCGAGGATCGTGCGCAGCCACGTCTGGCCGGTCTTGCCGTCCTGGCCCGCGACGGGGACGCCGCGCTCGCGCGCGAGGTCGACGAGGACGGGCAGGTGCATGCTGGCGGACGGCGTGAAGCCGGCGTAGGGTGCGCCCGCGAGCAGGGCGGCGTACGCGACGACCGAGCTCGGCGGCAGCACGGCGCGGTCGGGGTCGGCGAGGGCGGCCTCGAGCAGCGCGCGGTCCGTGAACTCGGGCGCGGGCTCGGGCAGGGGCTCGGTCGAGGCGAGGTCCACGACGACGACCCGGGCGAGGCCGTGGCGCTCGCGGAAGTCGGCGATGTCGGCGGCGAGCCGCTCGGCGGCGGCCTGCTGGGACTCGCGCGGCCCGTCGCCCGCGGCGCCCGGGCGGGCGTCGTAGCCGCGACGCACCTCGGCGTCGGCGCGCTCGAGCGCGGCGTGGGTCGCGGCGAGCAGGCGCGGCGGCACCATCCCGGCCTCGACGAGCAGCTCGGCGTGCTTGGCCATGGACACGTCGGCGATGTCGTGGCCGCCGACGACGAGGTCGGCGAACGCGGGCAGGGGCGCGGACGCGAACGGCTCCTGCGCGGTGACGCACCCGGTGGGGGCGGCCCGCCCGTCGACGATCGCGGCGAGGCCGAGGGTCGCGGTCGTGGCGACCGACCCGCGGGCCCCGACGAGCCACAGTCCGGTCCGACCCGAGGCGAAGTGGTGCATCGTTGCTCCGTTCCCGTCGGCGACGCGGGGAGCGCGTCGCCGAGCTCTGCAGACGATGGCCTCGCTGCCACCGTCAGGCCGTGCCGCGAGGCGGGGAACGCCCCGTGGCGACGGCCTGCAGCGACCCTAACCACACTTTTGTCGGTGGTCAATCAAAAGAGGATCGCTTCTGCACGTCTGCGCTGGGGCACCCCGGCAAAAGGCGTCCGCGGGCACGACGGCGCGCACGCCGAGCGCGGGGCCACCGGGGCCCTGCGACGCAGGACGACGGTAACCCCGCGCTCGGCGAGGACGAAAGCCGGGGGCCCTCACCGGCCCCCGGCGGCGGTCAGGGCGCCGCCGAGAAGTCGAGCCGGTCGTCCACGACCGCCACCACCGACCACGTGCTGCCGTCCTCGTCCGTCAGCTCGTAGGCCGGGACGAGGACCGCCGCGCCGTCCGGCTGGTACTGCACGGCGGAGCCGAGCTGCGCGTCCGTGATCGTCACGTCCTGCACGGGCCACGCGAACGCGCTGCCCTCGGCGACGGTCGGCGGCACGGTCGGGGTCGCCTCCTCCTCCGGCGCGGGCCCGATCTCGGGAAGGATCTCGACGCCGTCCCGCGCCCACGCGACCGGGCCACCGCTCGCGAACCGCGGGTCGCCGAGGCGCTCGACCGCCTCGGCCGGGCTCACGACGTCGTACGTGCCGAGCGCGACGCGCGGCGCCAGCCCCCCGTACAGCGACGACAGGCCGGCCCCCGAGTACGTCGCGCTCCACGACGTGCCCGTCCGGCGCCCGTCCACGACCTCGTACGCGGACACGGTCGTCGTGCGCGGGGCGTCGCCGTCGAGGCCCTGCTCGTCCGCGACGACCTCGTACCCCGCGAGGTCGACGCCGAGGTCGTCGAGCGTGCCCCGCAGCGCGTCCACGGCGGCGTCCGCCGCGGGCGGCGCCCCGAGCTCGGGCTCGCGGCAGTCCGCCGGGTCGGCGCCGGTGTCCCCGCCGCCCTCCTCCTCGGTGGGCGTGGCGAGCACGCAGCCCCACGGGTCCTTCGCCGGGTCGTTGTACGACACGCTCGCGAGCCCGTCGGGCTGGAGCGAGACGCTCGGGCCCGTCCAGTCGGCCGAGCCGACGGCGTACGACCCGTACTCCTCGCGGACGTCGCCCTCCACGCCGAGCGCGTCGGCCACGCGGCCGGCGGTCTCCTTCGAGAACACGCCCGCGGCGTCGTACGCCCACGCCTCGGCGCTCCCGCCCGCGGTGGGCAGCCCCTCCTGGTGGAACACGCTGCGTCCGCCCCAGAAGCCCGAGGAGGCCATGTCGGCGCTCGCGCGCGCACCGGACTCGAGGGTCTCGAGGGTGGGGGCCGCCGCGTCGGCGGCGGACTCGGACTGCTCCGCGGGCGCGCCGCCCAGCTCGATCGGCGCGAGCGCGGTGGCGACCGTGCTGCCCGCGTCGGCCGAGGACGCGGCCGGGCCGAGCGCGCCGGCGCCCAGCGCGTAGCCCCCGGCGCCGACCACGAGGACGCCCGCGACCGCCGCCGCGACCTGCAGCGGGAGGCGTCGCGCACGGCGCGCCGCGAGCTCGTCGGCGACGACCGGCAGCTCGACCACGGGCGCCGGCTCCGCACCGGCGGCGGCCACCGTGGCGGGCTCGGGCTCCGGCTCCGCCCCGAACGCGTCCGGCACGCGCTCGCGGAGCGCCGCCTCGATCGCCCCGCGGTCGGCCGTCGCGTCCCCGGCGGGGTCGGCGGCGCGCAGTCGGTCGAGGGCCGGGTCGGCCGGGCCGTCGTCGGGGGCGGGGCCGGCCGCGCCCTGCGGGCGCTCGTCGGGCTCGTGGGGGGTCATGTCGTCTCCAGGTGCTGCGCAGGACGCGGGTGCGACGGGAGCGTCGTCCACCCCTCTTGTGTCGTCAGGCGCCCGACGCTTGCGGCGCGGGCGCACCCTCGGGGGCCTCGTCCGCCCAGGCGGCCCGCAGCCGCGCGCGGGCGCGCGAGAGCGCGGCGTCCGCCCCGCCGCGCGAGACCCCGAGCACGACGGCGAGCTGCTCGCCGCCCAGCCCCTCCCACGCGTGCAGGAGCAGGATCCGGCGGTCGCGCGGGGACAGCGCGGCGAGCGCGCGCCGCACCTCGTCGTCGCGCACGACGACGTCCTCGACGTCGGCGCCCGCGTCGTGGGCGTCGGGCACCTCGGCGACGGGGACCGCGCGCGCCTTGCGCCGGTGGTTGGCGAGGACGAAGCCGGCCGTGCGGTAGAGCCAGGGCAGCTCCGCGCCGTCCGGGACGTCGTCGCGCCGGCGCCACGCCGTGGCGAGGACCTCGGCCGCGAGGTCCTCGGCGTCGGGGCCGAGCGCGCCCTGCCCGCTCGGCAGGCGACGGCGGAAGTAGCGGTACAGCGCGCCCGAGTGCGCGGCGAAGAGCTCCGAGAACCACGCGGTCTCGTGCGGCGGTCCGGTGCGCACGGCACCCGGCCGGACGGCGGGCGTCTCGTCGGTCGTCACGGCGGCTCCTGGGTCGGCGGTCGTCGGCGGCGACCGAGGGCGGTCCGTCGTCCGTGGTCGTCAACCGCTCTGTGTCGCCGGAGGGCCGGACCTTGCACGGCCACGGCGACCGGCACGAGCAGGCCGCGCCCGGCGGGGACGGACCCGAGTTCACCCGGTATCGGCACGATCCTCCCACCAGCGCCGACCTACGCTGTGGGCCATGAGCGCGACGGAGAGCACGACCGGGCCCCGGCACGGGGGCCCGCCGCCTCGCCGGCGCCGCCGCGGCCGCTGGGTCGGCTGGGGGCTGCTCGCCGTCGTCGTGCTCGTCCTCGTCGCCGGCGGCCTGCTCGTGCGCGACGCGCTCACGGCCCGCGACGCCCTCGCGCGGGCGACCGGCTCCGTCCCGGCGGCGGAGGAGGCGCTGCGCGCGGGCGACGTCGAGACCGCGGACGCGCTCCTCGCCGAGATCGCGCCCGACACCGCGACCGCCCGCGCGAGCACCGACGGCGTCCTGTGGTCGCTCGCCGCGCGGCTGCCGGTCGTCGGCCAGGACGTGCGGGCCTTCTCGGCGTCGGCGGCCACCGTGGACGACCTCGTGGTGGACGTGCTGCCCGCGCTGACCGACGTGCTGGCCGCCGTCGACGCCGACACCCTGACGGTCACCGACGGCGCCGTCGACCTCGCGCCGCTCGAGGCGGCCGCCCCGGCCGCGGCCCGCGCGAGCGCCGCGTTCGACGAGATCGACGCGCGCCACGCGCAGGTCGACGCCGGGGCGCTGCACGGCCAGGTCGCCGAGCCCTACGACCGCCTGGTCGCAGTGACCGACGAGCTGCGCCCGCTCGTGCGCACCGCGGACCGCGTCACGGCGCTCGGCCCCGCGATGCTCGGCGCCGACGGGCCGCGGCGCTACCTCGTCCTCGCGCTGAACAACGCGGAGCTGCGCGCCACCGGCGGCATCTCGGGCGCGATGGCCGTCATCACCGCCGACGCGGGCCGGGTCACGCTCGACCGCCAGGCGGCGACCGGCGACGTGCCGGCCTTCGACGAGCCGGTCCTGCCCCTCGCGCCCGGCGTCGAGGAGCTCTACACGGACCGCGTGGGGCGCTTCGTCCAGGACACGACCCTCACGCCCGACTTCCCCACGACCGCGTCGCTCACGGCGGAGATGTGGCAGCAGGCCCAGGGCGAGACGGTCGACGGCGTCGTCGCGACGGACCCGGTCGCGCTGTCCTACCTCCTGGAGGCGACGGGGCCGGTCGACGTGGGGGGTGCGGAGGTCGACGCGTCGAACGCCCTGCGGCTGCTGCTCGTGGACGCCTACGCGCACCGCGAGCCCGGCCCCGAGACCGACCTGTTCTTCGCGGCCGTCGCCTCGACGGTCTTCGCGACCGTGCTCTCCGGGGGCGCCGACCCGGCCCTCGCGGTCCAGGCCGCGGACCGCGCCGCCGACGAGCACCGGCTCCTGCTGTGGTCGGCGCACGACGACGAGCAGGCGCTGCTCGCGGGCACCGTCGTGGCGGGCGACGTCGACACCGCCGAGCAGGCCGACGCGTCCGTCGGCGTGTTCCTCAACGACGGCACCGGCGGCAAGATGGGCTACTACCTCGACACGGACGTGCGCCTCACGGGGAGCGGGTGCACGGCCGACGGCCGGGTCGACACGTTCGCCGTCGACCTCGCCTCGACCGCTCCGGAGGACGCCGCGACGAGCCTGCCCTGGTACGTGACCGGTGGCGGCATCGACGGCGTCGAGCCCGGGGTGACGCGCACGTTCGTCGTGCTCTACCCCCCGCGCGGCGGGTCCCTCGCCGAGGTGCGTCGCGACGAGGCCCCCGCGCAGGGGCAGCCGGGCACCGTCGGGGGGCGCGACGCCCGGTCGGTCATGGTCGACCTCGCGCCCGGGGAGTCGACGACGCTCACGTTCTCGACGCGCTCCCCCGCGTCCGACGTCGCGGCGCCGGGCCCCGGGCTCCTCGACGTGTGGAGCACCCCCACGACGACGTCCCCGGGCCTGCGGACCGTCGAGGTCGCGCGCTGCGGCTGACGCGGCGCGGGTGAATTCCCGTCACGGAGCGGTAACGATGAGCCGCCCGCGTGCATTTCACCCGGACGAGCGTCCAACTCCGAGCCGCGCGTCGATACTGTGGGCGGCATCCGATCGACGCGGAGGGCGGCGCTGAGCAGGCGCATCACACGGCTCGCGGTCACCCTCCCTCTCTTTCGACATTCCCCGACAGCACGACGACGAGACGAGGAAGAGCGATGAGCAGCTCCACTGGGCGCCGTACCGCGGGCCGCGCGCTCGCCGCCACCGTGGCCGCCGGGGCCGCCGTGCTGCTGGCCGGTCCGACCGCCTGGGCCGGCACCGAGACCGACGACTCGTACGTCCCCCCGGAGCCCACGATCGAGCTCACGGTGCTCAGCCCCGTGTGCGACGGCGACGTGCCGTACCTGGAGTACGCGGTCGACGTCACGGGCACGGAGAACGACACGGTGACGATCACGTGGCTCAACCCCTCCGGCGACGACGTCACGCAGGCGGGCCTGCCCCTGACCGGGCGCGTCATGTGGCCGGGCGCCGTCGTCGGCGCCGACGGCCGCGGCGAGGACTGGCCGGGATGGCGTCTCGAGGACGGCGTGTGGGTCGAGGGCGACGAGTTCGACTGGGTCCGCCCGTCCGTCGACGTGCACTTCGAGGTGAACCCCGAGACCGTCGTCTCCGTCGACTACCCGCCGTCGTCGCCGAACTGCGCGGTGAACCCGCCGGACAGCCCGCCGCTGGACCCGGACGACCCGGCCACGCCGGTGTCGCAGGAGGATCCCGGCGAGCCGGGGCTCGCCGAGACGGGCGCGACCGTCGGCCTGTACGCGGCGATCGCCGCCGGCCTCGCCGCCGTGGGCGCCGCGGTCGTCCTCCTGGCGCGCCGCACGCGCAAGGGCTGACGCGCCCCGGCCCGTGCCCCCTGCACGGACCGGACGCGACGCAGGGCCCCGCACCGACAGGTGCGGGGCCCTGCGTCGTGGTGCGGGGCCGGACGGCGCGTGGTTCCCGGCGGCGCGGACCTCAGGCGGCGCGGGTTTCAGGCGGCGCGGGTTTCAGGCGGCGCGGGTCAGGCGGCGTTCCACGTGCCCGCGGCGAGCCGGGACTCGAGGCCCTCGAACGCCCAGCGGTCGACGACGAGGACGGGACCGCCCGGCGCGTCGGCGACGTACCACTGGAGCTGCTCGGACGTGCGCACCTCGGCCCCGTCCGCGTCGACGCACGACAGGGTCCAGCGCGTGAGGGTCGCCGGGGTCCCGCCCACCTCGACCGCGGACTCCCCGGCCGGCCCGGCAGCCTCGGCGGCGAGCGCGTCGGCGCCCGGGCAGGTCGCGCCGTCCGGCACGTAGGCCGCGTCGGCGGGCACGGCGTCGAGCGCCGCTCCCGCGAGGACCTCGAAGCGCGGGCAGGCCGCGTCCTGCGGGCAGCCGCCGGCGCGCACCTCGGTGACACCCTCGCCCGGCTGGATCACCGACCAGTACTCCGCCGCCGGCAGGTCGAGCGGCCCGACGGCGACCCGGCCGTCGTGCTGGGCGTGGTCGCCGTGCGCGGCGTGGTCCTCGGCGGGCCCCGCGGGCCCGGACCCTCCCTCGGCGTCGGGTCCCGCCGTGCACGCCGCGAGCAGGAGCGCCGCGAGCAGCGCGGCGGGGACGGGGGCGGTGCGGCGGACCGCCGCGCGGGGTGCACGCCCGGAGGACGGCGGACGGGTGGGGTCGCGGTGCTGGGGCACGGTGACGGCCTTTCGCGCTCGGAGGGCCCGTCGCCCACTGGGGAGGGCGACGGGGCGACCTCGTCGGCCGGACCACGCTAGCGAGCGCGGCAGGCCGGCGAGATCCGGGAGATCCACACGGAGGACCGCTCGCGGGTACGGGTTTCCCCGTACCCGCGAGGGGTCACGGTCGGGCTCAGCAGGCGCCGACCGCCTCCCACGGGCCGTACTGCTCGGCGCCGGGGACGTTGTTCTGCGTCCACCACTTCGCGCGGTAGTTCTGGCCCTGGTAGGACGCGGTCGCCCCGCCGGTGTAGACGGCCGACGCCGACCACGCGGTGGAGCACGTGCCACCCGGGTCCGCCGGGTCGGTCGGGTCGGTGGGGTCGGTCGGGTCGGTGGGGTCGGTGCCGCACGCCCCCGTGGCCTCCCACACGCCGCCCGACGACGGGGTGTCGCCCTGGGTCCACCACTTCGCGCGGTAGTTCTGGCCCTGGTACGACGCCGTCGTCCCGCCGGTGTAGACGGCCGTCGCGGACCAGGCCGGCTCGCAGCCGTCCGTCGGATCGGTCGGGTCGGTCGGATCGGTCGGGTCGGTGGGGTCGGTCGGGTCGGTCGGGTCGGTGGGGTCGGTCGGACCGTCGCCGCCGTCGACCGGGCCCGCGCCCGCCGCGCGCAGCGTGTCGGTGAAGCCGCCGAGCAGGGTGCCGTCGTGGTTGCCCGACAGGTCCCACCACATGCCGCCGCCGAGCCCCTTCGCGTCGATGTAGGCGGCCTTCGCGGCGACCGACCGCGCGTTGTCGTAGCTCCACCACTGGTCGCCGTCGTAGCGCCAGGCCGAGACCGTCACCGGGTCGAAGTGGTCGGTGCCGCGCGTGCGGAGCTTGTCGTAGTCCTCGTTGCCCGCCTCCCACGTGCCGGGCGCGGCGCCGGTGGCGGCCGACCACGGCGTGGCCGAGCCGACGCCCTTCCAGCCGCGCCCGTACATCGCGAGCCCGACGCCGAGCTGCGAGGGGTCGATCCCGGCGTCGAGGTACTCGCCCACGGCCTTGTCGACGCTGAACTGGCGGCTCGCCGCGCGGGGGTCCGCCGGGTCGTCGTAGAGGTTGCCCTGGTGCCCGGCGAGCGCCGGGTCCCAGGCGCCGTGCAGGTCGTAGCCCTGCACGTTCCCGTAGTCGAGGTACTCGAAGATCTCCGGGTCGTTCCAGCCGCCCGCGGCGATGTCGGACGGGTTGGCGGGCAGGAAGGCCGAGAGCAGGTAGTGCTTGCCCGTCTGCGCGCCGTACGCGTCGAGCTGCTCGCGGAACTCGGCGAGCAGGAGCTTGAAGTTGCGGGCGTCGTTCGCGACGTCGACGTGGTTGCCCACCTCGCCGTTGAGCGATCCCGGCCACTCCCAGTCGATGTCGATGCCGTCGAACACGCCGGCGGCAGCGCCGGGCCCGCCGCGGCCGTCGACGACGGGCAGGTTCCCCTTGAGGTACAGGTCGATGCACGACGAGACGAACGTCGTGCGCGACGCGTCCGTCGCCGCGGCCCTCGAGAAGTTCTTCGACCAGGTCCAGCCGCCGAGCGAGATCATCGCGCGCAGCTGCGGGTTCTTCGCCTTGAGCTGCTTGAGCTGGTTGAACGACCCGGCGAGCGGCTGGTCCCACGCGTCGGCGACGCCCGCGACCGAGTTCGCGGCGGTGTACCCCATGCCGTAGTCGGCCCACGCGTCGCCCGCGCCGTCGGAGCCGTTCGGCCCCGTGCCCTGCGCCTTGTTCGCCATGAAGCACGTGAGCGTCTCGTGGTGGATGTTGCCGAAGGAGTAGTTGATGTGCGTGAGGTCCGCGGCGGCGCCGGAGTCCTGGACCTTCTTGAGCTTGAAGTCGCGGCCGTACACGCCCCACTGCGTGAAGTAGCCGACGTTGCGGTACCCGTTGACGTCGCTGTCGCCGGGGTGGGTGGCCGTCTGGGCCGCGGCAGCCGACGCCGCGGCCGGCGGGGCGGCGGCCTGGGCCGGCGCGACACCGGCGACGAGGCCGGCGAGCAGCGCCGCCGTCGCGGCGAGCGCGACGGCGGGGCCGCGACGGCGGCGTCCGGCCCGTGCGGCCGTGGTGAGAACGTCCATGGTCCTGCCTCACTCGTGTCGTGGACGGTGCCGACGCGTCCACGGACGGGTGTCCGTGCGGGCGTCGTCGCCGTCGGGGTCGTCCTCGACCGTAGTGAGCGGGGGGCGGCGCGTAATCCGCGCTTCCCACATTGTTCACGCTGCGAACTTACCGACGCGGTAGGGGAAACCCCGTACGCCGCGGACGCGCCCGGGAGGCCTGCGTCAGCGCCCGACGCGGTGCGCGAGCACGGTGAGCTCGACGCGCGAGCGCACGCCGAGCTTGCGGAAGACGCGCCCCAGGTGGACCTCGACCGTCCGCACGGAGAGGAAGAGCTGGTCGGCCGCCTCCCGGTTCGACCCGCCCTGCACGACGAGCAGCGCGACGTCCAGCTCCCGCTCCGTGAGCTCGTCCGCCCAGCGCTCGCGCAGCTCCGCGAGCGCCTCGTCGGACACGTCGCTCTCGCGCGCCGCGAGGCGGCAGCGGTCGGGCACCGTCGCGACCGCGACGCCCGTCCCGCCCTCGGGGCGCGGCACGGCACCGAGGGCTGCACCGAGCGCGGCACCGGCGCGCGGGGCGACGGCCGCCGGGGACGCGCCGCCCGGATCCACGTCGGCGGGTGCCCCCGCGCGCCCGTCGCCCCGCAGGTCGCCCACGACGCCGACGAGCTCCTCGCGCGCGACGTTCGCCCACGCGTCCGCGCCGGACTCGGCGAAGAGCTCGATCGCCGAGAGGAACAGCCCGTGCGCCCGCTGCAGCTCGCCCGCGCGCACGAGGGCCCGCGCGGCGCAGAGGTCGGTGCGGGCGTGCTCGAACGGCGACGCCGTGGTGCGGTTCACGCGGGTCGCGCGCTCGACCGGCCCGGCGAGGTCCTCCGGGGCCGCGAGCGCGAGGTCCGCGCGCACGAGCGTCGCCGCACGCAGCGAGGCCGGGAGCTCCTTCGCGTCGACCCGGCGGCGCGAGAGCGCGCGCTGCGCCGCGTCGACACGGCCCGCGATGACCCACGCCTCGACGTCGTCCAGGCCCGGCAGCGGCAGCATGCGCGCGCTGTCCGGTCGCTCGCGCTCGGCGGCGAGCTCGAGCAGCGTCGCGGCCTGCGTGACGTGGTGCGCGAACGCCGCGCCCATCGCGCGGTCGACGAGCAGGCCCAGCCGGACGGGGCGCTCGGTGGGGCTCGCGCACGTCTCCTCGAGCGCCGTCGAGACCGTCCCGAGGGCGCCGGTCGTCATCATGTCGACCCGGCGCGCCGCCGCGACCCCGAGCCCCGCGAACGGCAGGCCGAGCGGGAGCCGGAACGCCGCCTCGGCCACCTCCTCGGCGGCGCGCGTGAGGTTGCCCCGCCAGACGTCGACGAGCACCTGGGCGAGGCGCACGTGCGCCTCGGCGAGCGGGGTGAGCGCCGTCGCGGGCCCGTCGAACCACCGCGCGCCGTCCCGCACGGGGGCGAGGGACGCGACCGCGCTCGCGAGCGTCTGGGCGGCGACGTCGGCGTTGTCGTCGGCCGCGACCGCCAGCGCCCGGCACACCTGGACGTACGCCGCGTGGTCCGGCCCGAGGCCGTCGTCCGGCACGTGCTCGGGCCGCTCCCCCACCCCGAACACCGCGGCCCACGTGCGTCCGAGCGCGAGCCCGGCGCGCGCGCCGTCGTCGTCGGGCGCCGCCGGGCACAGGTACGCGGCGGTGTCGAGGAGCTGGCTCGCGCTCACCCCGTCGCCGCGCTCCGCGTGCAGGCGCGCGGCCGTCACGACGCCGCACGTGATCCCCGGCAGCTCGCCGTCCTGGGGGCCGTCGGCGCCGGTGGGGCGCAGGTACGGGGTGAGGACGTCGTCGGGCACCTGTCCCTCGGCGAGCGTGAGCGCCGCGACGAGGGGCCCGAGCGTGCGGGCGCGCAGCCCGTCGTCGCCGCTGCGCGACGCCTTGCGCAGCCAGTCGGCCGCGTCCTGGACGTGCCCGGACTTGAGCGCCGCCACCCCGGCGACGGCGAACGCCTCGGCCCGGTCGCCGCCCGTGCCCTGGCTCGCCGCCTCGCGCGCGACCTCGTGCGCCCACACGACGTCGCCGCGCTCGAGGTGCCGGCGCGCGATGCGCAGCAGGCCCGGGGCCAGCTCGGGGTCGCCCGCGAGCGTCGCGAGCGCCGTGTGCCAGACCGCGACGTCGTCCTCCCCGGCCCGGCGGTGGGCGTCGGCGAGCGCGACGTGCGCCGCCGTGCGCTCGGCGAGCCGCGCGTCGCCGTGCACGAGCGCGCGCATGCGGGGGTCGACGAACGCGAACCGGCCGCCCGCGAGCGAGAGGTGCTCGGCGAGCGGGCCGTCGAGCACCTCGTCCATCGCCTGGCCGGTCGCGCCGAGCAGGAGCTCGGTGCGGTCCACGACCGCGACGGCGGCGACGAGGAGCGCGTGCCGCTGCGCGGCGCTCAGCGCGGCGAGGCGCTCGCCGAGCAGCCGGCGCACCGCGGGCACGACGGGCAGCGGGTCGGGCAGGATCGACCCGCCCGCGAGCTGCTCCGGCGTGAGGAGGTCGGCCGTCTGGACGATCGCCGCGGTGTTGCCGCCGAGGCGTCGCGCGAGGTGCGCCGCGACGTGCGGGGCGACGGCGAGCCGCCGCTCGACGAGGAGCAGGTGGAGCGCGTCGGCGGCGGCGAGCGCGGGCACGCGGCGCGGCTCGAAGGGCGTCGCGGAGACGTCGAGCGCGCCCTCCGCGGCCGTCGCGAGGAGGACGACGGGGGCCCGCCGGTGGCCGACGAGGCCCACGAGCACCGCACGGCTGCGCTCGTCGAGGAGGTGGAGGTCGTCGGCCACGAGGACGACGGTCGACCCGCCGAACGCGGCGACGAGGAGCTCCCCGAGCGCGACGGCGGCGACCTCGGGCAGGTACCCGTACGCGGGGTGCGCGACGTCGAGGGCGCGGTCGAGCGCGGTCGGCACCGGGCTGCCCGAGAGCTGGGCCACCTGCGAGACGAGCGCGGCGACCGCGGTCCCCGGCGCCGCGGTCCCCGACGCCGGGCGGCAGCGCAGCACGACCGGCGCCGGCGCGGCCGCGGCCGAGACCGCCTCGCGCACGAGCTCGAGCGTCGCGCTCGCACCCATCCCGGGCTCGGCGGTCCACACGAACGCGCCGCGGCCCTCGGCGACGGCCGCGAGCGCGAGGTCGATCTCCTGCGTCCGCGACGACAGCCGTTCGAGGCGGCGCGCGGCGCGCGCGTCCGCGCTGCGCGCGGGCTCGGGGACCACGAGGTCCTGCGTGTTGTCCGACATGGCGGCCCTTCCGTCCGAGGGCACCGTTGCCCGACGACCGGGTGAAATGTTAACAACCCTCCGTAAACGGAGCGGGCTCTCATGGTTTCCCGGGCGTTACGAACCCGCCACCGGGGCGGGCCGCCGTCGGGTCCTTGCCCGGGGCCTCCCGGGGGTCTAGCCTGACCCCGTCCCCTCCCCGGTCGCGCGCCGCAGCGTGCGCGGGGAACGGGTGCGCCCCCGGACGACGGGAGGCGCCGCCACGAGAGCGAGGTGAGCACCATGCCGGACGGCAGCAGTCATAGATCCGCGCACTGCGCGCTCACCCCTCGTGGCCCTCGACCGGCACGCTGACCGGCCGACGGCACCGCCCTGCGCCATTGCCGGGGCAGGCCCGCGCGGGGAGTCCGCCAGTGCGCTCCTCGTGCGCGCCACCGCGCGCACGCCCGCCGCAGGCCCGCGCCGGCCGCCCGACGTCGCCACCGCGACGACGAGGCGCCGCGCCGTCGAGAAGGACCACGCCATGACCTCGCGCACCCTGACGAACGCCCGCCCGGACCCCGCCGGCACCCCTCGCGACGACCGCGGCCGTCCCCTGCCGCGCCGGCCGGGGGGACGCCGCGTGTCCGCCCCCACGCCGGCCCGGACGCGCGCGCGACGTCGCCGCACGCCCGACCTCGAGCGCCAGTCGATCTCGTTCACGGTCGGCCTCTACCTGTACATCTGCGTCGCGCTCCTCCTCGCGCACGTCACCGCGGGAGGTGCCTGATGACGACGTTCGTGCCCGAGCCCCTGACGCACGCGCTCCCCGTCGCCGGGCACCGCCCCGCGGCTCCCCCGCGCCCGCGCTTCGACCCCGCCGTGCTGCGCACCCGCTGGGTCCAGGTCGCCGCCGGGGACGAGGCCGCCGCGGCGCGGGCCGCGGAGCACGGCGTCGACTTCGCCGCGGCGGGCGCGCGCGTGTGGGAGACCGACGTCCACGTCTACCTCCCCGTCGCCGCGACCCGGCGCCAGGGCGACGAGGTGCTGCACGAGCGGATCGTGCTCGCGCTCTCGCCGGACGTCGTCGCGACGTCCCAGCCCCTGCGCCACTACCCGGTGTTCGACAAGGCCATCGCGCGCATGCGCCGCACGCCGTGGCTCGTCGGCTCCGCCTACGGCGTCGCGTACGCGCTGCTCTCCGCGCTCAACGAGGCCGCCGACCGCGTCGTCACGCACGCGAGCGACCTGCTCGAGGAGATGTCCGACGAGATCGACGAGGCCACGCGCGGCGTCGACGCGCGCGGCCGCGAGATCGGCGTGAGCGACATGCAGGAGACCATCACGCGCATGAACCGCGCGGAGGAGATCGTCTCGCGCGCGCAGGAGTCCCAGCTCTCCCTCGCGCGCGCCGTGCGGCACCTGCGCAGCGAGATCGCCGACTCCGACCCGGTGCTCGCGGGCCTCGTCGAGACGCTCGTCGCCGACGTCGAGGGCGTCAAGGAGCACGCGGGCTTCGAGCACGAGAAGGTGCGGTACCTGCAGCAGGCGATCATGACGTCGCTCGACGTCAAGCAGGCGCAGATCGTCAAGGTGTTCACGATCATCACCGCGGTCTTCCTGCCGCCGACGCTCATCGCGTCCTTCTACGGCATGAACTTCACGCACATGCCGGAGCTCGACCGCCCGCACGGGTTCACCGTCACGGTGCTCCTCACGCTCGTCGCCGCCGTCATCCCGCTCGCGTACATCAAGCGGCGCGGCTGGCTGCGGTAGCGGCGGTCAGCCTCCCGTCGGCGTCTGCTGGTAGAGCGCGAGGCGCAGCGCGCCGTCGACCCGCCGGTACACGCTCGTCATGAGGGCGCGGAACGGCGGGTCCCCGGCGCGCGACGAGGACGCGCGGTACACGAGCGCCGCGACGTCCTCGCCCACCGGCACGGCCCGCGCGTCCGCGATCTCGTACGCGTCCCACGGCGGGGCGTCGTCGAGCGTCGCGGCGAGCGTCGGGCGGTCGAGGACCGAGCCGTCGGCGAGGACCATCACGGCGTCGGGGGTCATGAGCGCGCCGTAGAACGTGCCGCCGCGCCGCGCGCACAGCGCGGTCCACCCGGCGTGCTCGGCGGCGAGCATCTCGTCGAGGAGGGGTGCGGTCATGACCGCGACCCTACGGGCGGGGCCGGGTGCCCGCCGTCGGAGCCACTCCGACGGGGCCCGTGCTCACGCCTCGACGAGGATCGTCACCGGCCCGTCGTTGACGATCTCGACCTCCATGTGCGCGCCGAACTCGCCCGTCGCGACCTCGACCCCGCGGGCGCGCAGGGCCTCGACCACGGCGTCGACGAGCGGTCGCGCGACGTCGCCGGGCGCGGCGCCGTTCCACGACGGCCGGCGCCCCTTGCGCACGTCGGCGTACAGCGTGAACTGGCTGACGACGAGCACGGGCGCCGCGGTGTCGACGACGGACAGCTCGCCGTCGAGGATGCGCAGCTCGGCGATCTTGCGGGCCACGGTCTCGACCTGGGCGGGACCGTCGTCGTGCGTCGCGCCGACGAGCGCGACGATCCCCGGCCGGTCGATCGACCCGACGACGTCGCGCGTGCCGTCGTCCCGCACGACCGTGACGCTCGCGCGCGACGCGCGCTGGAGCACGGCCCTCACGCGGCGTCCTCCAGGGTGGGCCGCACCCGGCCGACCGGCCGGCCGCCGCCGAGCACGGGGAGGTCGCCCAGCGCGTCGAGCGCCGCGACGTCCGCGCCCGGGACCGCCGGCGCGCCGAGCCGGCGCAGCGCCGCGGCGAGCACCGCGGGCCGGGGGCGGGACGCGCCGTCGAGCACCTTGAACGCGAGCGCGCTCCCGTCCGCCAGCCCCGCGCCGTAGACGCCGTCGGCGCCGTCCTTCGCGACGAGACCCGGCACCGCGCGCATCGCGCGCGTGGCGTCGCGGCGCGGGCCGGCGACCATCTCGGGGAACGCCGACATCGCACGGGCGACCTGCGCCTCCGGGGACGCGGGGGCCGCCGACGGCGCGGCGGCGAGCCGCGCGAACCCGCGCGCGAGGCCGAGCACCGTCGTCGAGAAGAGCGGCGCCCCGCAGCCGTCCACGGTCACGTGCTCGACCGGGACGCCCGTGAGCTCGGCGACGACGTCGCGCACCGCCACCTGCAGCGGGTGGTCGACGTCGAGGTAGGTGCTCGTGTCCCAGCCCGCGGCGACGCACGTCGCGAGCATCGCGGCGTGCTTGCCCGAGCAGTTCTGCGTCACGGACGCCGGGTGGCCGTGCTCGACCTGCCACGCGAACGCCGCGGGCGGGCTGAGCGGCATGTCGGGGGTGTTGCGCAGCGCCTGCTCGTCGAGGCCGGCGCCGGCCAGGATCTCCCGGACGCCCGCGAGGTGGTCGGGCTCGCCGTCGTGGCTCGCCGCGGCGAGCGCGAGCAGCCGCGGCGGCAGGACGAGACCGTGCCGCAGCATCGCGACCGCCTGGAACGGCTTGACGCTCGAGCGCGGCCAGACCACGGCGTCCGCGTCGCCGAGCACGAGGGCCGGCGCGCCGTCGCCGTCGAGCAGCACGAGGTGACCCGGGTGCACCGACTCCACGAGGTCCCCGCGCACGACCTCCGCGAGCGGGACGGCGCCGCGCGCCACCGGTGCGACCCGCGGGTCGGCCGTCACCAGCCGCCCGGGCGGCCGCCGCCCGCACCGCCGCCGCGGCGCCCGTTGCCGTAGGGCTGCAGGCGCGGGCGCACGTCGACGAGGTAGACGATCGCCGCGACGACGGCGATGAGCCCGAGGAAGCCGAGGTTCGGCCCGCCGAGCGGCAGCGAGAGGAAGCCGAGGAGGGCGGCGGCGCCGAGGATCCCGAGCCAGATCGGCTTCGTGAGCTTGCCCTCGGCGGTGAACGCGCTCGCGGGGCGGCGCACCGCGTCGACGAGCGCGAACAGCTGGACGCCGAACACGACGAGGGTGAGCAGCAGGTAGATGATCCACTGGAGGGACCCGACGATTCCGGTCACGACGACGAGCCTACGGTCTGCGCCGCCCCGGCAGAACCACCCCAGGGGCTACGGCACGACGCGCAGCCCCTGCTCGCGGGCGGCCCCGGCGACCGAGGGGTCCCACGCGGCGACGATCGAGTCGTCGTGCGCGACCGCGAGCGCGCTCGCCACGTGGACGGCGTCGTTGCTGCGCAGCGCCGCGCCCGGACCGGTGCCGAGCAGGCCCGACGCCCGGGCCGCGACGTCGCTCGTCAGCTCGACGACGTGCAGCGCGGGCCACAGCGACTCCCACGCGCCGAGCGCGTCGGCGTGGTCGGCCGCGCCGAGGACGCCCGCGCGCAGCCCGGCCGCGAGCACCGCGCGCAGCTCGGTGTCGGTGAGCCGGCTCGTCACGACGACGTCGGCGCGGTTCCACAGGCGCCCGGCGAGCTCGGTGCCGGACTCGGGGACGCAGAGCTTCACGAGCGCGCTCGCGTCGAAGTAGACGAGGGCCACGGCGGGTCAGCGCCGGATGCGCCGCACGAGCGCGGCGACGCCCGTGGTCGACCGGGACGGGCGAGGGACGGCACCGCCCGGGCGCGCGGTGCCGGCGTCGTCGGCCGCGACGACGGTGCGGACCGGCCGCTCGACGCTCGGCGGCGTGAGCAGGCCGTCGCGCGTCAGCTCGGTGACGAGGTCGGCGGTCGCGACGCCGGTCAGCCGCGCGACGGGCACCCCGCGCTCGGTGACGACGACCTCCTCACCCGCCCTGGCCCGCTCGATCCACGACTTGAGCTCGGCGCGCAGCGCGCTGACGGGGACCTCCATGCCCTGACGGTACCGGTCAGGGGGCCGGTGGCGCAGGGTGAAGAACGTCCGGTCCGTCCCGCCCGGACGTCACAGCTCCGGGAGGGCCTCGCGCGCCTCGGCGGGCGTCGCCCCGGCGGCCTCCAGGACGTCGACCAGCGGCGAGCGCACGAGCATCACGAGCGACTGCACCTGCCAGTCGCCCGCCCCGACGACGTGCGGGTCGGCGGTCCGGGCGACCTCGACGAGCACCTCGCGCGCGACCGCCGGGTCGCGGCCCGCGCCGACCGCCTCGGCGAGCACGCGCGTGCCGGCGGCGAAGCGCGCGACGAGGTCCGCGACCGGGGTGAGGTCGCGTTCGTCCGCCCCCGCGGCGACCGGCAGGGCGCGGCGCGCGAGCACGCGGACGCTGCGCATCGCGCGCTCCAGGAGCACGGCCTGGCGCTCGATCCCGCCCAGCTCGTCGCGGTGCCGGCGGCCCGCGGCCGAGACCCGCGCGAGCTCGCGGGCCGACGACGCCGCCGACTGCCACTCCTCGAGCGCGCCCTCCGAGGCGCGCCCGGTGACGAGCGCGGCCTCGAGGTCCGCCCGCTCGCGGCTGCGCAGCCCGCGGGCGAGGACCTCCAGCACCTGGGCGAGCTCCGTCGTCGCCTCCGCGCCGAGGTGCCGCGGACGCCGCCGCGGGTCGCCGGGGGTGAGCGCGGCGACCGCGAGCGCGACCGCGCCGCCCACGAGCGCGTCGGTCCACCGGCCGAGCGGTCCGCCCGACTGCGCGACGGGCAGCCCGACGATGACGATCGCCTGCACGCCCGCCTGCGTCGTGAGCATCGCGCCGCGGTCGATGAAGCGGGCCGCGAGCGCGGACACCGCGACGACCACCGCGACCTGCCACCAGCCCGACCCGATGACGTGCACGACGAGGTCGCCCAGCCCGACGCCGATCGCGACGCCCACGGCGACCTCGAGCACGCGGCGCAGCTGGCGGTCCTGGCTGAAGCCGAGGCAGATCCACGCCGCGACGGGCGCGAAGAACGGCGCAGGGTGCCCGAGCCCGTGGCGCGCGATGCCGAACGCGACGCCCGCCGCCGCGGCCGCCTGGACGATGGGCCAGAACGCGACCCGCACGCGCGACGCCCCCTGGCGCAGCCGCGCGCGCAGCAGGAGCCGGCGCCAGGCGGTCCGGGCCAGGTCGACGGCCGCGCCCGGGCGGTCCTGCGCCGCCGTCACAACATGCTCGACGGCGCGCCCTCGCCGCGCGGGGTGACCCCCCGGCCGACGGGTCCGCGCGGCGCGGGCCGGTCGGCCGAGACGCCCTCGCCCGGCACGACGACCTCCTGCGCGGCGGTGATCGCCCCGCCGTCGCACTCGACGAGCAGCACCGCGTCCTCGGGCGCGCTGCGCTTGAGCACGGCGAGGGCGACGGGGCCGAGCTCGTGGTGGCGCGCGACCGACGTCACGGTGCCCACCGCGCGCCCGTCGAGCGTGACCTCCGCCCCCGCGACGGGGAGCAGGTGCCCCGAGCCGTCGAGGTGGAGCATGACGAGCCGCCGCGGCGGACGGCCGAGGTTGTGGACGCGCGCGATGGTCTCCTGCCCGCGGTAGCACCCCTTGTGCAGGTGCACCGCGGTGCGCAGCCAGTCCGTCTCGTGCGGGATCGACCGGTGGTCGACCTCGGTGGCCAGGCGCGGGCGCCACGCCTCGACGCGCAGCGCCTCGGTCGCCCAGGTGCCCACGAGGCGCCAGCCCGCGGCCTCGCGCGCGGCGACCGCGTCGACGAGCCCGGCGCGCGGGACGAGCACGAGGCGCCAGGGCCGCTCGCGCCCGGGGTGCTCGTCCTCCGCGGGGCCGTACCGCGTGCCGCCGCCGGTGACGCGCGGCCACGGGTCGCGCCACGTGACCGGCTCGTCCTCGCCGCCCTCGGCGTCGACGGGCTCGCCGAGCGCGGCCCACTCGTCGGTCACGTCGGCGATCTCGACGCGGAGCATGAACTTCATGCGGTCCAGCCAGGCCGCGAGGTCCGGCGCGTGGGAGCGCTCGGTGACGAGCCAGGTGGCCTCGCCGTCGTCCACGACCGCCGCCGCGTGCTCGACGTGGCCCTGCGGCGAGAGCACGAGCAGCTCGGTGGACGTGCGGGGCGCGAGGCCCTGCAGGTCCTGGGAGGTGATCGAGTGCAGCCAGCCCAGGCGGTCCGGTCCGGCGACCCGGACGACCCCGAGGTGCGACTGGTCGACGACGGCGCCGCCCGTCTGCAGGGCGCGCTGCTCCCCCGTCGGGTCGCCGTAGTGCCAGGCGACGCCGGCGTCGGGCCCGGCGGCCTCGACGGCGCCGTGCCGGGCGAGCAGGGGGCTGGTGTAGCCGGTGGTCACTGGGGATCCTCCTCCGTCGTCGCCCGTCGCGGCGCGGCCCGCGGGGGCCGCGTCAGGCCGCCGGGCGGCGGCTCAGCTTCGCGGACGCGTACGACTGCAACGGCTCACCGAAGGCCGCCAATTCCCACACCCACAGGAGCTGGCCCTCGACGAGGCCGAAGAGACGCTTCGAGGCCGTGATCTCGGCCGCCGTCCCGGTGCGCGCGATGAGGTCGCTCGCGAGGTCGACGCGCCCGTTCCCGACGGCGCCCAGGTACACGGACACGCGGCCCGACGGGTCGGCGAGGAGCACCTCGAGCGGGTGCCGCTCCTCCTCCAGGCCCTCCGGGCGGTCGGTCGACACGCGCCAGTAGCCGGTCTCGGTCGACCACACCGTGCCCTCCGCGGCGGCGGCGTCGAGGGCCTCGGGCGCGCGCTCGGGCCACTCGCCCTCGTCGGGGACGGTCGCGGGCACCTCGGCCTCGAGGACGCGCAGCGTCGACTCGTAGCGCAGGTACGGGCCGCCGTCGTGGTCGAACACGACGTCCTGGACGAACGGCGTCTCGTCGATGCCCGGGTACTTGACGACGCCCTCGCCGCGCCACCGGCCCACGAGCCAGGCGAGCGGGTAGACCTCGGGCGCCAGGCCGTCGGGGAACTCGAACGGCATGGTCAGCGCTGACCCTTGAAGAGCTTGTAGACGACGTAGCCGGCGAACCACGTGATGGTCACGGTCGCCGCGATCAGGAGGCCGAGGAAGATCAGCTCGAGAGTGTGCGGGCTCATGCGGCCGATCCTACCGGCCGGTCCCGGCCGCTACGCTCGGCGGCGTGACCGCCGAGACCCCCGCGCCCGACCCCGCCCGCACTCTCGTCGTCAAGGCGACGTCCGGCCTGGACCGCCCGGAGGCCGCCAACCAGGCGTTCACCGTCGCGGCCGCCGCCGTCGCCGCGGGCGTCGAGGTGAGCGTCTGGCTCACCGGCGAGGCCGCGTGGTTCGGTCTGCCGGGCCGCGCCGCCGAGCTCGAGCTCGAGCACGCCGCGCCCCTGCCGGACCTCCTCGAGGCGGTCCTCGCCGCGGGCACCCTCACGGTGTGCACGCAGTGCGCCGCGCGGCGCGGCATCACGGCCGACGACGTGCTGCCCGGCGTGCGCATCGCGGGCTCCGCGGTGTTCGTCGAGGAGGCCCTGCGCGAGGGCGCCCAGGCGCTCGTGTACTGAGCGCCGCCCCCTCAGGCGGGGTGCGCGCCGCCCGTCAGGCCGGGTGCGCGCCGCCCGTCAGGCCGGGTGCGCGCCGCCCGCGCGCAGGCGCCGCACCAGCAGGTACGCCTCGCACCCGAGGCACAGGCCGAACGCCGCGTTGAGCACGGCCGCGACGAGCGCGAGGGCGGCCGCGACCGGCACCGCGCCCGCCACCCCGAGCAGGCCGAGGACGACGCCCGCCGCGGTGATGACGAACCCGACGAGCTGCGCGAACCGCGGGGGCGCCGGGTCCTCGCGCTCGTCCGTCGGGCCCAGGCGCGGGAGCACGAGGACCCGGTAGACCCACGCCTGCCACGTGCGCTGGGCGCCCCCGACCGCCCCCACCGCGAAGCTCGCCGCCACGACGGCGAGGAGGACGAGCGCCGCCGTCGACGTCCACAGGAGGATGACCACGGCGAGGAGCAGGGCCGTGATGCCCGCCGCGACGCGCGGGCCGCGCGGGTCGATGCCCGGGACGGCGGACGGGGTGGGCTCGACGGGTCGGGTCATCGAGGTCTCCTCGGAGGGTGAGGCGGCGGGCCGCCGGGTCAGGTCGAGGGCGCCGGCGCGGGCGACGCGACGGCGAGCGCGGCCAGCGCCTGCGACCGGGTCATCGCGCCGCTCGCACGGGCCGTCTCCCGGCCGTCGGCGTCGAGGACGACGACGGTCGGGGTGCGCAGTATGCCGAACGCGAGCACGAGGTCGAGGTGGTCGTCCACGTCCAGCTCACGGTGCGAGACGCCGTCCTCGGCGCCCGAGACCTCGGCCAGCACGCGCGCGGTCGCGCGGCACGGCGCGCAGACCTGGGCGGAGAACTGCACGAACGTGCGGCGCGGTCCGAGCTCCACCCCGCGCGCGGCCCAGTCGACCGCGGGCCGCGCGTCGTCGGCGCTGCCGCCGGGGACGCGCGCGCCGCCCGCCCGCCGCGCGCCCGTGCGCACGACGCCCTGCCGGCGCTGCCACCAGACGCCGAGCACGACGGTGGCGGCCAGGACGACGACGAGGACCGCGGCGGGGACGAGCGTCTGCGGGCTCACCCGACGATCACCCGCCCGACGACGAAGATCAGCGTGCCGCCGACGGCGACGGGCAGCGCCGTCGCGGAGAACGCGCCGAGGCGCCCGCGCAGCTCGGGCAGCTGGTCGAACAGCGCGTGGAGCGACGCGACGAGCAGCCCCGCCACGACGCCCGACCACGCGCCGCTAGCCAGGTCGAGGTCCGGCATCGCGTAGCCGACGGCGCCGCCCGCGGCGACCGCGAGCACGAGCACGAGCCCCGCGTTGACCCACCCGCCGAGCGGGAGCGCCGAGACCGCCGACGCGACCGCCAGCGCGACCGCGCACGTCACGACGAGCGACGCGCCGGCGTCGGTGCGCCCCGTCGCGATCCAGCCCGCGCACGACGTCGCCACGACGATGCCGCTCACGGTGCCGACGAGCGACTCCACGAGCCGCGGACGCCCGTCGCGCCGCAGCAGCTCGGCGACGAACGCGAGCACGATCGAGAGCGCCAGGACCACGGGCAGGTACCGCAGGGCGGGCTCGCCCGGGGTGGCCGCCGTCGCGGCGACCGCGCCCACGCCGGCGATCCCGATGACGACGCGCGTGCCCCCGTGCACGGGGATGTCGAGCAGGCGCGGCCAGCCGATCGCGACGACGAGCGCGAGCGCCGCGGACGCGAGCGCCAGGGGCAGCGGACCGAAGAACGCGGCGACGGCCATGCCCGCGGCAAGGCATGCCGTGACGACGGCACGGGTCGAGAGGTCCACGAGCGGTCAGCACCCCGCTCGGGCGGTCGAGAAGGTCGTCGGGTGGCACAGCACGCCTCAGAGTGTCGCAGACGCGGGCACCGACGGCCCTGTCGGGCCGGGCGCCGTGAGACGTCACGGCCTGGTGCGCCACCACGCGATACGGTAACCATCCACGGACCGAGCACGTCCGGCCACCAGACGAGACGCGCTCGTCGGCCGGCGGACGTCGAGAGACCACGAGACGCGACGAGGCGGGCGCCACGCGCGTCCCGCTCCCGGAAGGAGGTGCAGCAGTGGCAGACCTGCTGATCCTCACCCCTGCCACGGGAGGCTCCGTCGAGGTCCTTCCCGCGCTGGGCCTGCTCTCCCACCGGATCCGGGTCCTGCCCATGGAACCCTCGGCGCTCGTCGACGCGCCGGACTCCGACGTCGTGCTGCTCGACGCGCGGCGCGACCTCGTGGCCGCCCGCACCACGTGCCGCCTCCTGCACGCCACCGGGCTCACCGTCCCGCTGGTCCTCGTCCTCACCGAGGGCGGGCTCACGGTCGTCACGGCCGAGTGGGGCGCCGACGACCTGCTCCTCGAGAGTGCGAACCCGGCCGAGGTCGAGGCCCGCCTCCGGCTCGTCGTGGAGCGCTCCGCGCGCGGACCGGTCGAGGACGGGCCGCAGGAGATCTCGGCGGGCGAGCTCGCGATCGATGCGAGCGGCTACACGGCCCGCCTGCGCGGCCGCCCCATCGACCTCACGTACAAGGAGTTCGAGCTCCTCAAGTACCTCGTGCAGCACCCGGGCCGCGTCTTCACGCGCGCCCAGCTGCTCCAGGAGGTGTGGGGCTACGACTACTACGGGGGCACCCGCACCGTGGACGTCCACGTGCGCCGCCTGCGCGCGAAGCTCGGGCCCGAGCACGAGCAGCTCATCGGGACCGTCCGCAACGTCGGCTACCGCTTCGACCCGCCCAAGGACCGCCGCCAGGCCGCCGAGGACGACGCCGGGGCGGCGCAGGACGGCGGCGCGGGCGCCCCGGTAGGTTCGTCCGGGTGACGGCCGACACCTCCGACTTCACCTCCGCCCTGCCCGACGGACCGTGGCGGCACGAGTTCGTCCCCGCCAACGGCGCCCGCTTCCACGTCGCGCTCGCCGGTCCCGAGGACCGTGGCGTCCGCGACCCCGGCCCGCCGCTCGTCGTGCTCCTGCACTCGTTCCCGCAGTTCTGGTGGGCGTGGCGCCACCAGGTCGAGCCGCTCGCCGCCGCCGGGTACCGCGTCGCGGCCATGGACGTGCGGGGCGTCGGCGCCTCCGACAAGCCGCCCATCGGGTACGACGCGCCGACCCGCACGCGCGACATCGCCGGCGTGATCCGCTCGCTCGGTGCCGGGCGCGCCGTCGTCGTCGGGCACGGGACCGGGGGCAGCCTCGCGTGGGCGATGGCCGCGCTGCAGCCCGCCGTGACCGCCGGGGTGGCCGCCTTCGCGGCCCCGCACCCCGCGCGCATGCACGCCTCCTCGCGACGCCTCCTGACCTCCGCGGCACGCCGCCACCTCGCGTTCTTCCAGGTGCCGACGTTCCCCGAGCGCGCCCTCGTCTCCGGCGACCTCGTCGACCGGTTCCTCGCCGACGGCGCCGCGACGCCGTTCGACGACGATGTCGTCGCGACGTACCGGACCGTCATGCGCATCCCGTTCGCGGCGCACACCGCGATGGAGTCGCTGCGGTGGGCCGTGCGCTCCACCCCGCGCCCGGACGGCCGCCGCTACCTCGGCGCGCTGCGCCGCCCCGTCGGCGTGCCCGCGCTGCAGGTGCACGGCGGGCGCGACGGGCTCCTGCGTCGTGCCCTCGCCGACGCGGACGGCGCCGCGTTTGCGCGCGACTTCCGGTTCGAGGTGCTGCCGGACGCCGGCCACTTCCTCCCCGAGGAGGCGCCCGACGACGTCACGGGGCTCCTGCTCGACTGGCTCCCGCGCGTCCCGCGCGACTGAGCCCGCTCAGCTCGTCTTGACGAGCTTCTGCGCCTTCTCCGGGTCCGTCTCGCCCACCCCGAACGACGGGCACCACCGCGCGATGCTGCACGCCCCGCACGCAGGCTTGCGCGCGAAGCACACGCGCCGCCCGTGGAAGATCAGCCGGTGCGACAGCATCGTCCACTCCGACTTCTCGACGAGGCCGCCCACGACCTGCTCGACCTTGACCGGGTCCTCCTCGTCGGTCCAGCCGAGCCGGCGCACGAGGCGCCCGAAGTGCGTGTCCACCGTGAGCCCCGGCACGCCGAACGCGTTCCCCAGCACGACGTTCGCCGTCTTGCGCCCCACGCCCGGGAGCGTCACGAGGTCCTCGAGACGCGCCGGCACCTCGCCGTCGAAGCGCTCGACGAGCGCCTGCCCGATCCCGACGACCGACTGCGCCTTCGCCCGGAAGAAGCCCGTCGGACGCAGGATCTCCTCCAGCTCGGCGCGGTCCGCGCCCGCGTACGCCGCGGCGTCCGGGTAGCGCGCGAACAGCTCCGGCGTCGTGAGGTTGACGCGCTTGTCCGTCGTCTGCGCCGACAGCACCGTCGCCACGAGGAGCTCGAGCGGCGTCGTGAAGTCGAGCTCGCAGTGCGCGTCCGGATAGGTGAGGGCGAGCTCCCGGTTCGTGCGGCGCGCACGGCGCACGAGCGCGAGACGCGACTCCGCGGGGGCCGCGGGACCGTCCGGCCGCGGGGCGCCGCGACGCGTGCGGGCAGGGGCGGGAACAGGCTCGACGGCGTCCACACGGCCACGCTAGCGCGGGGTGCCGACACTCCCGAGTTGCCACCGTAGGGCAGACTTGGCCCTGGACCATTTTCGAGGACGAGACGAAGGACATCCCGCGTGGACGACGACGTTGTGCTCTCTGCCCCCCTTTTCGCGACCATGGACGCGGACGAGACGCGCACCCTCTTCGAGTCGATGCAGCAGATCGAGCTCTCGCGCGGCGACGTGCTGTTCCGTGAGGGCGAGCCGGGCGACCGCCTGTACGTGATCGCGACCGGCAAGATCAAGCTCGGCCGCCGGTCCAACGACGGCCGGGAGAACCTCCTGTCGATCCTCGGCCCCGGCGAGATGTTCGGCGAGCTCTCGCTGTTCGACCCGGGCCCGCGCACCGCCACCGCGAGCTCCGTCGCCGACTCCGTCATCTACGAGCTCGGCCACGACCAGCTCGTCGAGTGGATCGAGAAGCACCCGAGCGTCGCCAAGCACCTCCTCAACGCGCTCGCGCGCCGCCTGCGCCGCACCAACGAGACGCTCGCCGACCTCGTCTTCTCCGACGTCCCCGGCCGCGTCGCCAAGGCGCTCCTCGACCTGTCGACCCGCTTCGGCGAGGAGACCGACGAGGGCGTGCGCGTGGCCCACGACCTCACGCAGGAGGAGCTCGCGCAGCTCGTCGGCGCGTCGCGCGAGACCGTCAACAAGGCGCTCGCCGACTTCGCGACGCGCGGCTGGGTCCGCCGCGAGGGCCGCGCCGTCGTGCTCCTCGACCTCGACCGCCTGGAGCGCCGCGCGCGCTGAGCGCTCGGTCTCGGGGGCGTCCGGTTCGGTCTGGATCGGACGCCGTTCCGGTCGCCCTGGTAGCGCGGTCTCGGTCGCCCTGGGTGGAGGGTCCGGGTGGGGGCGCCGCGTCTACCATCCGCGGGCTCGTCCCTCGCCCGCTCCCGCCAGACCCGCCACGACGCGGCGCCCCCACCCGCACCCTCCGGTGCCGTCTCACCTCTCGCGCGTGGCACCGGGCCGACGCCGAACCAGGCCTCTCCCGCCGGCTCGCCTCGGGCGTTCGCGGGCACGGCCGGGCCGGACGACGCCTACCGCGCGCCCTCCGCTGCCGTCCGCGTCCCGCACGGCCGGGGCCCGACGCCGCCGTGCGCTGCCGTGTCACCCGTCGCGCAGGGTCGGGGCGCACGCGGCCGCACCCTGCACTGCGGTGTCGTCCGTGGCGCACAGCCAGCCCGACGCCGCCGCGGCCCTCGCACCTCTCGCGCGGGGCCGGGGTCTGCGGAGCCGCAGCGTGCGCTGCCGTGTCGCCTCCCGCCGTAGGCGCGGGCACCACGCTCCGGGCGCACGGCAGCCGTCGTGCCGGAGAGGGGCCCGGCGGCAGGGGCCGGGCGAGCGGGCGTCGTCGGCCTACCGGCGTCGACGTCGGGGTGACGGGCGCGCAGAGCGGGGTGGACCGGTGGCGGCGGCGGGTCGTGGCGGGTCTGGCGGGAGGACCCGAGGGACGAGGGTCCGGATGGTAGACCCGCCGCCGCCACCGGGGAACCCCGCGACCCGACCACGAGACACCGCGACCAAGGCCACCGGGGAACCCCGCGACCCGACCACGAGACACCGCGACCACGGCCACCGGGGGAACCCCGCGACCCGAGCACGCGGGGACGGAGCCCGACCCGTCGGCGCTACTCCGTGAGCTCGACGACGAGCTCGACCTCGACCGGGGCGTCGAGCGGGAGGACCGCGACGCCGACGGCGCTGCGGGCGTGGACGCCGGCGTCGCCGAAGATCTCGCCGAGCACGGTGCTCGCGCCGTTGATCACGCCGGGCTGGCCGGTGAACGACGGGTCGCTCGCGACGAAGCCGACGACCTTGACGACGCGGGCGACCTGGTCGAGGTCGCCGACGAGGGACTGCACGGCCGCGAGGGCGTTGAGCGCGCAGACGCGCGCGAGGTGCGCGGCGTCGTCGGCCGGGACGAGCCCCTCGCCGTCGCCGACCTTGCCGGTCGCGGGCAGGGCGCCGTCGACGAACGGGAGCTGGCCGGACGTGTAGACGTACCGGCCGGTGCGCACCGCCGGGACGTACGCGGCGACGGGCGCCGCGACGTCGGGCAGGGTGATGCCGAGGTCGGCGAGACGTGCGGCGACGGCCCCCGAGGAGGCCGCGCCGGCGCCGTCCGCCACTACTACTTCTCCCCGGTCGGGCGCTTGAGGTAGGCGACGAGGCCGTTGCCGTCGGGCCCCGTGACGACCTGGACCAGCTCCCAGCCGTCGGCGCCCCACTGGTCGAGGACGGCCTTCGTGTTGTGGATGATGAGCGGGATGGTCGCGTACTCCCAGGTGGTTGCCATGGGGCGAGCGTAGCCGCCCGCGGACGGGCGCGCGGTGCGTCCGGACGCGGCGCGGGATCCCGGCCGTGCGGGATGCTCACACAACCCGCACACCGCCCGGACCGGGACTCCGGGCCCGGCCCGAGGGCCTCCCGTAAGGTGGCACCATGGCTTCCCCTGTGCGTTCGCGCGGTCGGCAGATCAACGCGTATCAGCTCGTCGCGCTCCTGCTCGCGTTCGTGCTCGTGTCCGGCGTCGGTGGCGTGCTCGCCGCCGGCCTCGTCGTCCCCCTCGCCGCGGGAGCCAACACGGCGACCGACAGCGTGCTCGAGGTGTTCGACGAGCTGCCCGCCGACCTCGAGCCGGGGACCCTCGCGGAGCAGTCGCGCGTGTACGCCAACGACGGCAAGACGCAGCTCGCGACGTTCTACACGGAGAACCGCATCGTCGTCCCGCTGGACTCGGTGTCCCAGCCGATGCAGGACGCGGTCATCGCGATCGAGGACAAGCGGTTCTGGCACCACGGCGGCGTGGATCTCGAGGGCATCCCGCGCGCGGCGGTGAACAACGTGCTCGAGCGCCCGACGCAGGGCGCGTCGACCCTCACGCAGCAGTACGTGAAGAACGTGCTCATCGAGCAGGCCGTCCGCGAGGACGACACGATGGGCATCTGGGAGGCCCGCGAGGACTCGCTCGGCCGCAAGGCCCGCGAGGCGAAGCTCGCGATCTCGCTCGAGAAGCAGATGTCCAAGGAGGAGATCCTCCAGGGCTACCTCAACATCGCGCAGTTCGGCCGGTCCGTCTACGGCGTGGAGACGGCGGCGCAGCACTACTTCTCGAAGAGCGCGAAGGACCTCAACGCCGTCGAGGCGGCGACGATCGCGGGCGTGACGAAGGCCCCGTCGCTGTACGACCCGACGGCGAACCCCGAGGTCGCGCAGAGCCGCCGCAACACGGTGCTCCTCACGATGTACCAGCAGGGGTACATCACCAAGGACGAGTACGACGAGGGCCGCGCGACGCCGATCGCCGACACCCTGGACGTCAAGCCCGTCGAGGTCGGCTGCCAGGCCGCGGGCGGCGCCGCGTTCTTCTGCGACTACGTCACGAAGGTCATCATCTCGGACCCCGCGTTCGGCGAGACGGCCGACGACCGCAAGGCGCTGCTGTACCGGGGCGGCCTCGACATCTACACGACGCTCGACCCGAAGATGCAGAAGGCGGCGGAGAAGCAGGCGAAGGCCGCCGTCCCGCCGGACGACCCGAGCGAGATCGAGGACGCGATCGTCTCGGTCGAGCCCGGCACGGGCAAGATCCTCGCGATGGCGCAGAACCGCGCGTACGACGCGAACGAGGAGCCGGCGCCCAACACCACCGCGGTGAACTACTCGGTGGACCAGGCGCACGGCTCGTCGAACGGCTTCTCGCCGGGCTCGACGTGGAAGCCGTTCGTGCTCGCGGAGTGGCTGAAGTCGGGCCACTCGCTCTACGAGACGGTGAACGCGAACCACCGCACGTGGATCCTCAACCGCGACTTCCGCTCGTCGTGCACGATCCTCACGAACGAGCCCTGGTCCCCGGCGAACTCCGACGGGCCCGGCAGCGGCTCGATGTCCGTCCTCAAGGCCACGTACAACTCCGTGAACACGGCGTACACGACGATGGCGAGCCAGCTCGACCTGTGCGCGGTGGCGAAGACGGCGGAGAGCATGGGCTTCCAGCCGTCCGAGCTCGAGGACGGCAAGCTGCGCGACATCCAGGTCGTCCCGTCGATGATCATCGGCACGCAGAACTCGTCCCCGCTGGGCATGGCCGCCGCGTACGCGACGCTCGCCGCCGGCGGTACCTACTGCGAGCCCATCGCCATCACGAAGGTCGTCAACGGGGCCGGCGAGGAGCTCGACGTCCCGAAGCCCAGCTGCAACAAGAACGCGCTCGACCCGGAGATCGCCGCGACGGTGACGTACGCGCTCCAGCAGGTCATGACGCAGGGCTCCGGTCGCTTCGCCCAGCTCGACGGCCGCGTCTCGGCCGGCAAGACGGGCACCTCGCAGCTGAACCGCCACAACTGGTTCATCGGCTACACCCCGCAGGTCGCGACGGCCGTCTGGATCGGCAACGCCGAGTACGACGTCGAGATGCGCGACGGCTTCACCATCAACGGCGTCTCGCGCCAGTGGTGGTTCGGCTCCGACCTCGCGGCGCCGACCTGGAAGGCGTACATGGACACCGTGCTCGCGGGCGAGCCCGTCGAGCAGTTCGACGCCCCCGACTGGGGCAAGGTCAACGCGCCCGCTCCCCCGCCCTCCTCGTCGAACGACAACGGCGGTGGCAACGGCGGCGGCGGCAACGACGACGGCGGTGACAACGGCGGTGGCGGTGGCGGCGGCGACAACGGCGGCGGCAACGGCGGCGGTGGCGGTGGAAACGGCGGCGGCGGCGGTCGTGGCGGCGACGGCGGCGGGGAGGACGACTGAGCGCCCGCGGGCGCGGCGCGCTACGGACCCTCGGGGCGCTGGCGGTCGCCGGCGCCGGTGCGCTCGCCTACGCCCACGTCGAGACCCGTCTGTTCACGCTGCGCCGGGTGACGGTCCCCGTCCTGCCGGACGGCGCCCCTGACCTGCGCGTGCTGCACGTCTCCGACCTGCACCTCGTGCCGTCGCAGCGGCGCAAGATCGAGTGGGTGCGCTCGCTCGCCGCGCTCGAGCCCGACCTCGTGGTCGACACGGGCGACAACCTCGCGCACGTCGACTCCCTCGACCCGCTCCTGCACGCCCTCGGTCCGCTGCTCGACGGCACGCCGGGCATGTTCGTCATGGGGTCGAACGACTACTACGCGCCCCGGCCGAAGAACCCCGCGCGGTACCTCCTGCCCGACGCGCGGGTCGCCCCGCCGCCCGTGCCCCAGGAGCTCCCCGCGGCCGAGCTCGGGGCGGCGATGCGCGCCGCCGGCTGGCTGGACCTCACGAACCGGCGCGACACGATCGAGGTCGGCGGGCTGCGCTTGGGCCTCGCAGGCGTCGACGACCCGCACCTCGACCGAGACGTCTTCCCGGCCTCCCCGGCACCGCAGGACGTCGACCTGCGCCTCGGCGTCACCCACGCTCCCTACCGGCGCGTGCTCGACCGCATGCGCGCCGACGGCTCCGACGTGATCATCGCCGGCCACACGCACGGCGGGCAGCTCTGCGTCCCCGGCTACGGCGCCCTCGTGACGAACTGCGACATCGACCGCAAGCGCGCCAAGGGGCTGCACGGCTGGCCGGGCGCCCGCCCGGACGAGCCGGGCGGCGAGGACTCCACGTGGCTGCACGTGTCCGCCGGCGCGGGCACGTCGCCGTACGCGCCGTTCCGGTTCGCGTGCCGTCCCGAGGCCACGCTCGTCACGCTGACGTCGCGCTGACGCACGGGTCCGCAGCCGCCGTCCGGACGCCGCGCGCGGACGTCGCGCACGTCACCGCGGGCCGGTTTCGTCGCAGGGCACATCGTCGGCTATTCTGGGCAGGCTTCCCGCGCGGAAGGGCAGGGCTCTTCCTGTCCGGCGCAGGACGGCAACCGGGGTGTGGCGCAGCTTGGTAGCGCGCTTCGTTCGGGACGAAGAGGTCGCAGGTTCAAATCCTGTCACCCCGACCAGGCGGAAGGCCCGGGATCCACGGATCCCGGGCCTTCGTCGTTCCCCGGCGTCGGCCGCCCGGGCCTCACCCCAGGAAGACCTGCGCGCAGAGCATCTCGGCAGGGTCGCGACCGTCGTCGAGCACGCACCCGACCCCGACGGCGGTGAGGTCCGGGTCGACGAGGTTCGCGCGGTGGCCGGGAGAGCCGTCCCAGGCCTCGACCACCGCGGCGGGGGTCGCCGCCGCGCGGCTGAGGTTCTCCGCGGCCGCGCCGCCCGGCGGGGCGCACGTGGCGATGACGTCGTCCAGCGGGGCGTGCTCGAGGTCCTCGGCCCCCACGAGCGCGGCCGCGCGCGCCGAGGCGGCCTCCTCGGCGCACGCGTCGGTCGCGAGCTCCCCGGCACCCTCGGCGGCGCGCAGGGCGTTCGTCTCCTCGACGACGAGCGCCGCGTACGTCCGAGGGTCGGTCGGTTCGAGGGTCGCGACCGCACCGGCGTCGGGACCGGCGTCCGGCGACGCGCTCCGGGGCGGCTCGCTCCCGGGCGACGCGCTCCCCGAGGAAGGGGCCGACGTCTCGGCCGCCGGGCCGGGTGGCGGTGCGGCCGGCCCGGCGGCGCAGCCCGCGACGAGGGCGGCGCCGGCGAGCAGCGCCGCCACCCGCGCGGGCGTGCGCCGACGGTGCACGCTCACGGCCTCCCGAGCGCCCGGTAGGACCACCCGGCGTCGCGCCACGCGTCGGCGTCGAGCGCGTTGCGCCCGTCGACCACGCGCGGCGCGGCGACGAGCCCGAAGAGCTTGCCCGGGTCGAGCTCGCGGTACTCGCGCCACTCGGTGAGCACGAGCACGGCGTCGACGCCGTCGACGGCCTCCTCGACCGTGTCGGCGTAGCGCAGGTGCGGCGCCTTGCGGCGCGCGTTCGCCACGGCCTGCGGGTCGGTGACGACGACGCGCGCGCTGCGGGCGTGCAGGCGCTCCGCGACGTCGAGCGCGGGCGAGTCGCGCACGTCGTCGCTGTCGGGCTTGAACGCGGCGCCGAGGACGGCGATGCGCGCCCCGGCGAGCGGGCGGCCGTCGAGCACGCCGACCGTGAGGTCGACCATGCGCTCGCGGCGTCGGAGGTTGATCGAGTCGACCTCGCGCAGGAAGCTCACGGCCGGGTCGGCGTGCAGCTCCTCGGCGCGGGCCATGAACGCGCGGATGTCCTTGGGCAGGCACCCGCCGCCGAACCCGAGCCCGGCGTTGAGGAAGCGGCGCCCGATCCGCTCGTCGAGCCCGATGGCGTCGGCGAGCTGGGTCACGTCGCCCCCGGCGACCTCGCACAGCTCGGCCATCGCGTTGATGAACGAGATCTTCGTCGCGAGGAAGGAGTTCGCGGCGACCTTGACGAGCTCGGCCGTCGCGCGGTCGGTGACGAGCCGGGGCGTGCCCTCGGCGATCGGCGTGGCGTACACCTGGTCGAGCAGCGCGACCGCCCGCTCGCGCGCGTCGTCCGGCACGCCGTAGACGAGCCGGTCCGGGTGCAGGGTGTCCTGCACCGCGAAGCCCTCGCGCAGGAACTCGGGGTTCCACACGAGGCTCGCGCCGGGTCGCGCGGCCGCGAGCTCGTCCGCGAGCCGGCCCGCGGTCCCGACGGGGACCGTGGACTTGCCGACCACGACCGCGTCGGGGGCCACGTGCGGCAGCAGCGCGCGGAACGCCGCGTCGACGTACGTGAGGTCGGCCGCGTACGAGTCGGCACGCTGCGGCGTGCCGACGCACACGAAGTGCACCTCGGCGTCGGCGGCCGCGGCCACGTCCGTCGTGAACGTGAGCCGCCCGGTCGCGCCCGCCTCGGCGAGGAGCTCCGGGAGCCCGGGTTCGTAGAAGGGCGCGCGGCCGGCGGCGAGCGCCGCGACCTTGCCCGCGTCGACGTCCACGCCGACGACGTCGTGCCCGAGCTGCGCCATGCACGCCGCGTGCACGGCCCCGAGATAGCCGCACCCGATGACCGAGATCTTCATGAGCCCCCCTGCTGTGTCGCGGCACGCCCCCTGCGTGCCGCCCGTGGCCGCGTCGCGGCCTGTGGTCGTCAGCGCCCCTCGCGGGGCGAGACGACCTCGTCGAACGGTGTGCTGCCCGCGAACGGCGACGTGCCCGCAGGCACCGGCTCGCGCTCCGGGGCCGGCGGCGTCCCGGTGCCGGGCGTCGCGACCGGCGTCGCCGCGGTCGCGGGCGGGGTCGCCGGGGCGGCCCGCTCGCCGCGGCGCGGCCCGCGGCCCGCGCGCCGTCCGCCGTGGACGGGGCGACCGCCCCGACGCGTCGGCTGCCGGACCTCGCTCGTGTACTCGTAGTAGGAGTACCCGTAGGCCCCGGAGCCCGGGCCCTTGAGCGGCACGCGGTTGACGACGACGCCGAGGAGGCGCGCGCCGACGGTCGTGAGCGCCGCGACGGCGCCCTCGACCTGCTGGCGGTGCACCGTGCCGGCGCCCGTCACGAGGATCGCGCCCCCGGTGCGCCGGGCGAGGATCGCGGCGTCCGTCACGGGCAGGAGCGGCGGCGAGTCGACGACGACGACGTCGTACTCCGCGCCGAGGCGCTCGAGGAGGGCGGACATCGCGTCGGACCCGAGGAGCTCGCTCGGGTTCGGCGGGATCTGGCCCGCGGCGACGACGTCGAGCGTCCCGCTCCCCCACGGCTGCAGGGCGTCCTCCAGCGCGACCTTCCCGATGAGGACGGTCGTGAGGCCGACCGACCCCTCGATGCCCATGTACGTGGCGACGGACGGGCGGCGCAGGTCCGCGTCGACGAGGACGACGCGCTGGCCGGCGTCGGCGAGCGTGATCGCGAGGTTGATGCTCGTCGTCGTCTTGCCCTCGCCCGCGAGCGCCGACGTCATGACGACCGTGCGCGAGCCCTCGCCGAGCTCGAGGAACTGGAGGTTGGTGCGCAGGCGCCGGAACGCCTCGGCGCGCAGCGCCTGCGGCGACTCCTGGACGATGAGCGGGTGCTCGGGCGCGTCCTCCTCGTAGCCGATCACGCCGAGCACGGGCGCGTCGGTGACGGCCTCGACGTCGGCCGTCGAGCGGACGCGCGTGTCGAGCAGCTCGCGCGCCACCGCGAGGCCGATGCCGACGGCGAGCCCGACGACGAGCCCGAGGGCCAGGTTGAGCTGCACGTTGGGCGACGCGGGCGAGGTCGGCACCGTCGCCGTGCGGACCGTGCTGATCTGCACGGGCGAGTCGCCGCCGGCCGCGGGCGTCTCCAGCTCGCCGACGACGTCGGACAGCGAGCCGGCGGTCGCGTTGGCGATGGCCGCGGCGAGCTCGGGCGACTCGTCGGTCGCCGTGACGTTGATGAGCACGGTGTCCATCGGCGACGCCGCGCGGACGCGCTCCGCGAGCGAGGCCGTGTCGTCGGCGAGCCCGAGCTCCTCGACGACCGGCTCGAGCACGCGCGGGCTGCCCACGAGCTCGGTGTACGACTTCACCTGGCGCACGGTGAAGTTCGAGCCCTGCAGCAGGTCGCTCGTGCTGTCGCTGCCCTGGACCGAGACGAAGACCTGCGATCGCGCCTCGTACGTCGGAGTGGTCGTGAGCGAGAGGAGGAGCCCGCCCGCGATCCCGACCACGGTCGAGACCGTGACGAGGACCCACCGCTTGCGCAGCAGCCTGACGTAGTCACGAAGTTCCATGATTTTCCGCCCCCTGTTCGACGCCGGGCGCCTGCCCCGTGCCCGGCCACGTCCATGCTCCCTGCTGCGTCGGCGTCTCGCCCGTCGTCGACCGGTCCCGGGGCGCGACGGCGGCCACGACGGAGCCGAGGCCCCACAGCTCCGCCGGGAACGCCTCGAGGAGCGGCACCGGGTCCCACCGTGGCGGCGGGTGCGGGCCCCGCCGCAGGGCGTCCTCGACCGAGTCCGCGATCTCCACGTCGGGCCGTCCCGTGCCCGCGAGGTAGTCGCGGTACTTGACGTCCGGCTCCACCTCCGAGCGGACGAAGCGCGCCGGCACCCCGAAGGCGTCCGCGACCACGACCCCGTGCAGCGACGACCCGACCACGAGGTCGCTCGCCGCGATGGCGGCGAGGCACTCGTGGAGCGGCGAGCGGGGCCACAGCTCGGGCCCCGGGACGGGGGTCCGACCGAAGTCGTGGAAGTTCGGCACGACGAGGTGGGACGTGCGCGGCCGGTCGCCCGCGACCTCCTCGCGGGTCCACAGCTGCCCGACGAGCAGGCCGGGGTCGCCGTAGACGGCCGGGACCGTCGCGCCCCGGGCCGTCGCGAAGTCCCGGGTCAGCGGACCGCGAACCGCGCGGAAGTCGGCGCCCGCGACGTCGTAGTCGTGGTGCAGGTTCTTGCCGTTGACCCCGGTGCCCCACACGACGTCGCCCCGCCGCGCCATCGCGAGGATCGACCCGACGGTCAGGAGGCGCCGGTCCGCGCCGTCCTCCGGGCGACCGCCGGCGCGCGTCACGAGCTCGCGCGTGATGAGGGGTCCCAGGAGGTCGCCGAAGTTGTCGACCGGCCGCCGCCGGGTCAGCAGCCCGCGCCAGCCGGGCACCCTCCGTCGCACCGGGTTCCAGTGCACGATCTCGACCATCTACGCCCCTCCTGAGGTCTTGCTCGACGTGCTGCGGCTCAGGGCGAGCCGCGCGAAGGCCACGGCCTCGCGCACCCGGTCGCGGAACGGCGCGACGCCGGCGTAGGCGAGGGCCAGGACGGCGCACTGGGCGCCGACGCCCAGCGCGGTCGCCGCGACGAGACCCGTCGGCGCCGCCCACGCGCTCACGAGCGTCCCCGCGCCCGCGCTCGCGCCGAAGACGGCGACGAGCAGCAGGCCGTCGCCGAGGAGCCGCCGGGTCGGGACCGCGTCGACGTGCCGCAGCCACCAGAGCCCCCCGGCCCAGACGAGCGCCACGGCCCCGCCGTACGCGCCGGCGACGCCGAGCACCCCGCCCGCCGCGCCGAGCACCACCGCCACGATGACGAGCGGGCGCGTGACGAGCGTGAACCGCAGGTGCGACCCGGTCAGCCCCAGCGCGACGAAGCACCAGTACGAGACGTACCCGGCGGCCTGGAAGGCGCCGCCGAGGCACAGGACGCGCAGGATCGGCGTCACCGACTCCCACTGGTCGCCGAGGAACACCGCGACGACGAGCGGCGCCGCGGTGAAGAGGAGCGCGATGGCCGCGAGCACGACGGTGAGCAGCACGGTCTGGCTGCGCACGACGAGCCGGCGGAAGTCCTGCGGGTCGTCCTGGCTGCGGGAGAGCATCGGGAGGGCGACGGTCGTCGCGGGCGCGTTGATCTGGCTGAGGGGGAGCATGAGGAGCTGGAACGCGCGCCCGTAGACGCCGACCGCCGCGCCGCCGAGGGCCCGCCCGATGACCATCGTGTCGACGTTGCGGCTCAGGTAGCCGAGGAGCTGCGTCGCGGCCACGTTGCCGCCGAAGCGCACGAGGTCGCCCATCCCGGCGCCCCGGCGCGGCCGGCCGGGGACCCACCGGGACCACAGGGCGAGCGAGACGAGGCCGACGAGCGCGAGCGCGATCTGCTGGCCGACGAGCGCGTACCAGTCGCCGCGCGCGAGCGCGACCGACACCGCCACGAGCACGGCCGACGCCTGCGCGACGACGTCGCTCGCGGCGAGCGCGACGAACCGCATCTCGCGCGTGAGGCGGGCGCGGAACTGGGTCGAGAGGGCGGTGAGGACGATCGCGGGCGCGACGAGCACGACGATGGTGCCGACGTCGGGCTCGCCGTAGAAGCGCTCGACGAGCGGCGCGCACAGCACGAGGCCGCCGGCGAGGAGCACGCCGATCGCGCCGTTGAGCCAGAAGAGGTTGCTCTGCTGCTGCCCGCTGATCCGCTTCGCCTGGATGGCGGCCGACGACAGCCCGAAGTCCCGCAGCACCTCGGCGACGCCGACGACGGCCGTGACCATCGCGACGAGGCCGAAGTCGCGCGGCGAGAGGAGCCGGGCGAGGACCGCCAGGCCGGCGAGCTGGAGGGCGAAGCGCGCGACCTGGCCGACGACGACCGCGCGGGCTCCGTGCGCCGCGCGGCGCGCCCGGTCAGGCAGTACCGGAGCGGTCACCGCTGCCCCCGTGTCCGGCGGACCGTCGGAAGACGTCGACGTGCGCCGCCGCGATCTCGGCCCACTCGCGCCCCCGGAACTCGACGCGGCCGAGGCCGCCCGCCGCCGCGTGCCGTGCCACCTCGTCGTAGGCGCGCCCGACGGCCTCGCCCGTGAGCGCGCCGGCGTAGGTGTGCACCCACGCGGCCCCCACCTCGTCGCGCAGCAGGGTGCTCGTCGGGCTCTCCGGCACGAGGACCGGGCGGTCGAGCGAGAGGGCGAGCAGGACGGACCCCGAGTTGTGCATCTCGTCGAACGGCAGGACGACGAGGGTCGCCTCGTCGATCGCGCGCGCGAGCTCGTCGACGGACTGCCCGCGCAGGTCGAGGTCGATGCGCGGGTGCCCGGCCGCGGCGGCGACGACCTCGCGCGCCATGGCGTCGTCCATCGGCCGGCCGACGACCCGCAGGCGCAGGTCGTCCCGCTCGACCGCCCGGAACTGCTCGCACAGCCGGGGCACGCCCTTGTACGGACGCACCGACCCGAAGAAGAGGACGTCCCCGGTCGGCGCGACCAGCGGGGCGGCCGAGGGGTAGACGTCGCGGTAGTGCCCGTGCGGGACGACCGCCTCGTCGGCGCCGACGGGGGCGCCGCCCGCGCCGTCGGGCGGCACGAGGTGGATCGACGACCGGGTGAGCCGGTCCAGCACGTCGTGCAGCCGGCGCTCCGCGGCCGAGCCCTCCTCGTGGGGCCGCAGGTTGTGGACGGTCCGCACGACGACGGTCCGGCGCAGCGCGAGGCGCGCCAGCAGGAGCGCGAAGAGCGCGCGCTTGCCCGCGGTGCGCACCGCGCCGGCGCCGCGCGTGAGGTGGTCGGGCCAGTGCACGTGCAGCACGTCGTAGGACCAGAGGAGGGCCGCCCGCCACGAGAAGTACTCGACGTCGACCTGAGAGCGCATCGCCTCGCCGAGCAGCTCGACGTACGGGTTCCCCGACGGTCCCGGGCGGCCCGCGGAGAGCAGCACGCGCGGGCGGCGCGTCGCCGCGGCCGACCGGCGGCCGGGACCTCCGGAGCGAGGGCCGGCGCCGGGACGCTGATCGGCGCCGGGGCGGCCGGGGCGCAGCCGCGCCAGCACGCGCAGGGCCCGGTCGCGCGGGACCAGGCCGCCGAGGCCGAGGGCGAGGGTCTGCGGGGACGGCAGGGCCCGCGCGGAGGCGATCTCCCGCAGGCACGCGAGGACCCCGCGCAGCGAGCGCGACTGCGTCGCGTACCGCAGCGGCTGTCCCGCGACGAAGTCGGCGTAGACGCGCGGCGACCGGGAGCCGCGCCACGTCCGGCCCCACGCGAGCGACGTCTCCCAGTCCGCCGTCCCGGAGATCGAGCCCGCGGAGCCCATGTGGATCCGCGCGCCTCGGTGCGGCGACTGCCGGACCGTCCCGCCCGAGGCCTGCACCGCGCGCAGCCACTCCCAGTCCTGGTGCCGGCGCAGTCCCGCGCGCCACGGGGTCCCGACCGCCGTCTCCCGGCGCGCCACGAGCGTCGAGGTGTAGATCGACGGGCGCGCGATGTCGGGCCGGCGCCCGCGGAACAGGTACTCCAAGACGTCGTCGCCGGGCGGCAGGAGGTCGCGGGGCACGGGCCCGGAGGCGACGCCGCCCGAGAGCTCCTGGGTGACGCGCGCCCCGACGACGTCCGCCGGGTCCGCCGGGTCGTCGAGCGCCGCGATCGCCGCGGCGAGATGGCCGGGGTGCCACTCGTCGTCGTCGTCGAGGAACGCGACGTACGGCGCGGTGGACGCCTCCACGCCGAGGTTGCGCGCCGTCCCGGCACCGCGCCGTCCGCCCGTGAGCACGACGGTGTCCGCGAGCTCGGAGACCGCGCGCAGCTCGTCGTCGCCGGGGACGGTGTCGACGGCCACCACGACCTCGACGCGGCCGGGCACCTCCTGCCCGCGCGCGTGCGCGACCGCGCGCGCCAGCCGCGGTCGCAGCACCGTCGGGATGACGACGCTCACGAGCGGTGCGTCGGCCGGAGCGGTCATCGGACGGTCCCTCCTGTCAGCACGCGGCCGTCGGTCCGGCCGGGCAGCGACCGGTCGTGGGCGGCGCGGGCGCCGGGCGGCGCCTCGGTCGGTGCCACCCTCGCGAAGCGGTGGTAGAGCAGGGCGGGGACGAGGACCCACGTGAGCAGGACCGTCCCCTTGAGCAGACCCCAGCCCGTCACCGCGATGACGAGGCCCGCCATCACGGCCGCGAGCAGCGCCGCCGCGGACGCGGACGCGAAGGGGTCGGCGGAGCGGCGGGCCGCGAGCGCGCGCACGACGAGGACGACGCCCCCGACGGCGAGCGGCACGCACAGCACGATCCCCAGCTCGCACAGGAAGAGCAGGGCCGCGTTGTGGACGGGCAGCCCGGAGGCCGTCGCGACGTCGTACGCGGACACGACGTCGACGTAGGAGTTCGGGCCGGTCCCCCACCACGGCGCGCGACGCAGCTGCGCGAGCGCGGCCTGCAGCAGCTCCGGCCGCGAGCCGCCCTCGGGGTCGAGCCGGAAGCGCGCGAGCAGGGCGCCGACGAACGGCAGGCTCGCGACGCCCGCGAGCAGGACGATCCCGAAGGCCCGGCCGCTGAAGCGCCGGCGTGAGATCGCGAACGCCCACACGACGAGGAGCACGCCCCCCGCGAGGATGTTCGCGCGGGACAGGGTCGTGCCGATGACGAGGAACCCCGCGCCGAGCGCGGCCGTCGCGGCCCAGCGCAGTCGCGTGACGGGCGAGACGGTCCACGGCAGCACGAGCGCCATGAGCGCGACGACGACCTTGCCGAGGTCGCCCGCGTGCCCGAACGTGCCGCGTGCGCGGCTCAGCCCCTGGTCGCTCGCCTCGACCGCGAGCGCCCCGCCGCCGAGCTGCAGCAGGCACAGCGCGAGCTGGACGGCGAAGAACGCGAGGACCGTCCCCACGACGACCGTGTCGTAGCTCGTGCGGACGCCGAGCCACGGCGCGAGCCGCGCGCCGACGACCCACGCGAGCGCCGCGGTCGAGAGGTGCACGACGCCCGCCCACTGGTTGCTCGTGCCGTCCCAGACGGCGACCGTCGCGACGGCGAGCACCGGGAGGACGAGGAGCGCGAGCGCCGGACGGCGGTCCTCGTAGCGCGGCCACGGCGCGAACGGCAGCAGCGCGAGCAGCATGACGACGGTCGGGAGCAGGATCCGCGGCGTCCACGTGGTCACGCCGGGGTGGAGCACCGCGTTGGCGACCGGGTCGGCGTCGAGCACGGCGACGGGCACCGCGAGGGAGAGCAGGACGACGGCGAGGACCAGCACCGGCGCGTGCCGGTAGCTCAGCACCACGATCGGCGCGAGGAGCAGCGCGGCCACCGCCAGGACGTCCACGATCAACGGCGGTACTCCTCGACGTGGGTGCCGAGGGTCGCGCGGAGCATCCCCCACCCCTTGGGGACGTGCGTCGCACGCTCCCGGGTGAGGTGGCCGTGCCGCACGAGGTCGAGCAGGCTCAGGGCCGTGCCCGCGACGATCCGCCCGACGCCGAGGAGAGCCACGACGGGCCGGGACGTCCGGGCGAAGCGGATGCGCGTCGTGACGTTGCCGAGCCGGACGTTGCGCCGCCAGAGCCAGCGCGCCGTCGCGCGGTCGCGCGGGACGTCCTCGTACACCTCGGCCTCGTCGCACCACACGAGACCGACGCCGCGCGAGCGCAGGCGCTCGAAGAGCTCGGAGTCGCTGCCTCCGGTCGTGGAGAACGCCGCGCTGAACCACTCGCCGTCGAGCGCGCGCAGGGCCTCGGCGCGCAGGAGCACGTTGCCCGTCGCGGGGTAGCGGGTCGGCGTCCCGGACCGCTGCCGGACGCGCTCGAAGAACCGGCCGCGGACGATCCAGCGCGGGACGTCGTCCGGGTAGCGCGGGACGACGGGCCCCGAGACGACGTCCGCGTCGCGCGCCGCGGCGACGAGCGTCGGGTACCAGTGCGGCGGCACCTCCTCGTCGTCGTCCACGAAGATCAGCGCGTCGTCGTCGGGGGTCATCGCCCCGAGCACGCGGTTGCGCGCGGCCGCGATCCCCGGCGTGGGCTCGTGGAGGTACTCGTGCGCGTAGCCCGCCTCGGGCCCGACGTGCGCCGCCGAGCCCTCGGGGTCGTTGTCCACGACGACGATCCGGGGGCGCGCCGCGCCGACCGACGCCCCCACCGACCGCAGGAGCTGCGCGAGCTGGTCCGGTCGGCGGTACGTCGCGATCCCGATCACCGGCCGCGCGACCGGCGCCCGGCTCCCCGCGGCCTCGGCGGCCAGCGGCCCGGACGCCGCGTGCTCAGTACGCGCCGTCACGACCCACCACCGCCCGCAGCGTCCGCAGGAGGATGAGCAGGTCGCCGGCCATCGTCCAGTTCTCGACGTAGTAGAGGTCGAGGCGCACGCTCTCCTCGAGCGTGAGGTTGTTGCGGCCCGACACCTGCCACAGCCCGGTGAGCCCGGGCTTGACGAGCAGGCGGCGGCCGATCTCGTCGTCGTACTGGTCCACCTCGAGCGCGACCTGCGGGCGCGGCCCGACGAGGCTCATGGACCCGCCGAGGACGTTGAGGAGCTGCGGGAGCTCGTCGATCGAGTAGCGCCGGATGAAGCGCCCGACGCGCGTGACGCGCGGGTCGACCTTCGGCTTGTAGAAGACGCCCACGTTGCCCGCGCCCAGCACGTCCTCCAGGCGCGACTCGGCGTCCACCACCATCGAGCGGAACTTGAGCACCGTGAACGGCTCGCCCTGGAGGCCCACGCGCTCCTGGCGGAAGAGCACCGGGCCGCGGCTCGTGACCCTGATCGCGACCGCGGTCGCGACCAGCGGCACCGCGAACAGGACGAGCAGCACGAGCGCGCCGACCACGTCGAACGTGCGCTTGAGCACGTGCTGGGGCCCGGAGTACCCGGGCGCCTCGACGTGCAGCAGCGGCAGGCCGGCGACCGGACGGGTCCGGATGCGCGGGCCCGCGACGTCGGTGAGGGCCGGCGCGAGGACGAGGTCGGCGCCCCACGGCTCGAGGTCCCACGCGAGCCGCTTGACGGTCCGCGGCGTGACGAGGTCGGAGCCGGTCACCATGACGGTGTCGGCGCGCAGCGGCTCGACGAGCCGGGCGGCGTCGCCGACGTCGCCGACGACCGGGACGTCCGCGACGAGCTCGCCGGGCTCGACCTGCCCGCCGGGCACGCAGACGCCGACGACCTCGTACCCGGTGTGGGTCGCGCGCCGCAGCTCCTCGACGAGGTGCGCGGCGCCCTCGCGACCGCCGACGACCACCGTGCGGGACCGGCAGCGCCCGAGACCGCGCAGGCGGACGAGGCGCTGCCGCAGGGCGTACCGGCCCAGCAGCAGGAGCGCGAGGCCCACGGGCAGCGCGATGGCCACGTACCCCCGGGCCAGGTCGTACTTCACGAGGTAGGCCACGATGGCGACGAGGCCGAACAGCGCGACGGTCGCGTTGACGACCCGCGCGTACTCCGGCGCGCCCGTGCCGAGCAGCCGGCCCTCGCGCGAGAACGCCATGCGCAGCGCGAGCAGCCACGCCGCGAGCAGGCCCACCGAGATCGCCATGTACTGCAGGTCGAGCGCGGTGTCCCCGATGCCGTCGAACCGGACGAGGTAGGCGGTCACGACGGCGACCGCCACCGCGAGCGTGTCGGTCACGGCGACGCGCCGCACGAGCCGGGACTTCCAGCCCGGCCGCCGGTGCGCCCCGAGGACGATCTTGACGAGCTGGCCGGTGTCGAACGGCGAGCCGCCGCGCGGCGCGCCCTCGCCTGTCGGGACGCGGTCGTCGTCGACGACCGCATCGATGCGATGCTCCTTCTCCAACGTCATGGTGCCCCCCGCGACGTCCGTGCGAAGACAGGGCGGACCACGCCCGGGCCGTCGTGCGGACGGCCCGGGCGCGTGCGCGCCCGTCGGGTGGTGCGGCCCCGGCTTCGGACGTCGTCGTCCCCGGGGCCCTGCGGGCCGACGTGGTCGGTCCGCGACTCGTGCTCCCGCGAGGCGCCCGCCGTCGGCGGGCGCCTCACGTCACGCGCCGGTGGTCGAGGCGCGGCGCTTGCGGCTCACGAGGAACGCCGTCGCGCCGCCGGCCACGAGGAGACCCGCGCCCGTGAGGAGGACGACCTCGTTCGCCCCGGTCTCGGCGAGGCCGGAGCCGCCGCCGGTCGAGCCGCTGGCCGCGCCCGCACCGGTCCCGTCGCCCGAGCCGTCGCCCGCGGCGTCCGACGCCACGACGATCTGCTGGGTCGAGAGCACCGTCCCGTCGGCGTCGGTCGCGACGAGGGAGAACGAGCCCGGCTCGGAGAGCGTCACGGTGAACGCGGCGAAGCCGTCCGTCGTGTTCTTCGTGAGCGACTTGGTGCCGGCGATCGTGATCGCGCCGTCCGGCACGTCGGGTGAGCTGATGGTCAGCGTGATGGTCGGGTTCCCGGCCGGTCCGCCGACCGTCACGGTGAAGGACTCCCCCGGAGCGGGAGTCGTCGTGGAGATGCCGACCTCGTACTCGTCCGCCTCGTAGGCGGACGCTACCGCGGGCGCGGCCGCGAGCGCGGCCGCCAGGAGCAGCGTGGTCGCTGCACGTCGAACGTTCATGTCGAAGGCCCCCTGCCTTGGTGTACGGAGCAGAGGGCCGGAACGCGGTACGACGCTCGTCGAGCGACGTCCGCACGGTGCACAGGCCCCCCGCCGTGCTCGTCTAGGAGAACACACTCTCGGCGCAGCCGGAAGCCGGGACGACATCGTGAGACGACGTGACACCCGGTGTTTTCCTCACGGAAACATCACCGCGCTGGTTCCGGCCGCTCACGACGTCGTACCGGAACGTCGCCGACTCGCCCGGTCCGAGGGCCACCGTGCGCCCGCCGACGACGAGGCCGTCGTGCACCTGGGAGAAGAGCCCGAGGTCGCCCTCGGGGCCCTCCGTGCCGCGGATCCCGCCGTGCCGGGGCGCGTAGACGAGCAGGTTCGTGCGGATCGTGCCGTCCCCGTCGCGCGCCCCGGTGACGTAGGCGGGCAGGTCGGCCGCCTCGTCCGGGGTGAGGGTGGACGTGAGGGTCACCGCGGCGGTGAACCGCTGGGACCCGTCGGGGCGGCACGCGACGTCCTCGATCGCCACGGTGGTGTCGAGGTAGTACCCGGTCTTCGCGGCCGACGACGCGTTGAGGTAGACGCCGAGGACGGGCGACGTGTCGCGGTCGGCGGCGCGCAGCACGCCGTCGAGCCCGCCCGAGAGCACGGTGCCCGCGAGGCGCTCCTGCTCACGCTCGTCGGCCGACCACAGGAGGAGGCGCCCCTCGCGCGCGGACTCCGCGAGCGACCCGACGACGCGGGCCGGGTCGGCCCCGTCCGCGCGCGTGATGGCCCGGAAGACCGCGTCCGCCGCGCCCGCGAGCACGACGTCCTGCACGGCCGGGTCCTCGTAGCGCTGGTAGACCCCGCTGAGCAGGAAGGCGGCGGCGTCGTCGCCCGTGAGCCGCACCTCCTCGCCCGCCGGGTCGGTGAGCTCGACGGGCCCGGTGGCGTCGAGCAGCCCCTGCAGCGCGACGGGGTCGACGGCGAGCACGCCGTCCACGTCCGCGCCGACCCGGTCCGCCCAGATGGCGCGCGCGACCTGGGCCGTGCGGGGGAAGTCCGGCGTCGAGGTCACGTTGAGCATGTACCGGCCGAGGTCGTCGCCGAAGAGCGCCTCCTCGTCGCGGGCGAGGTCGACGACGCTCGCTTCGAGACCGCCCAGCTCGTTGCCCGGCCGCACGTCGACGAGCTCGACCCGCCCGTCCTCCGCGCGCACGTGGAGCACCGACCCGGCGATGCCCCCGGTCGCGCGCGGCTCGGCGTTGTTCTGCACGAGCACGAGGTAGTCGCGCGGGCCGTCGGCGCCGAGCATCGGCGGGAGGAGCTCGACCGCGCGCGCCGCGGTCGCGGTCGAGGACCGGACGTCGCCGAGCTGCGCGCGCAGCTCCTCGACCGCGTCGGCGAGCGGGGCGACGAGCGCGTCCGTGTCGATCCCGGCGAGCGTGTCCACGGCCGTCACGACGGCGGCGTCCGCGGCGAGGACGTCGTCGCGGGCGTCCTGCAGGGGCGCGAGGTCGACCGCGCCGTCCCGGGGCGCGAGGCGTCCCGGTGCCGCGACGTCCACGGCCCGCGCGAGCCGCGGCAGCGCCTGGGCGGCGAGCCCGTCCACCGCGGACGCGACGTCGCCGAGGGCCGCCGCGTCGTCGCCGACGGCGGGCAGGAGGCGCGCGAGGCGCCAGTGCGGGCCGCGCGTGGACGCCGCCGCGGTCGCGGCGGCCTCCTGGACCTCGGTGAGCGTCGCGGCGGAGACCTCGCCCTCGCGCGCCTGCTCCTCGAGCGCCGGGAGCGCCGCGGCGGCGCGCTCGAGCGCGTCGCGCGCCCGCAGCGCGTCGACGGCGAGCCACGCGAGCCACGCCCCGACGAGGACCACGAGCGCGAGGACGCCGGCGACGACGGCGCGGCGCGCCCGCCGGCTCGGGACCCGCGCGCGCCGCGAGGGAGGTCGGCGCGCCGCCGGCGCGCCCCCGCGCTCGGCGGGCCTCTCGTCGACGCGGACGGCGGGCGTCGCGCCCGCCCATCGTGGACCCCAGCCGTCGTGCACCATGCCGCCCCCTGCGGACTCGCCCCCTCGGCCTCCCACCGGCAGGCGGCGACCGCTCGCGCTACATTAACGAGCCCCTCGACCCCCCGCCCGACGTCCGGGCGGAGGAAGGACGCGCGTGCTCTCCCTGCTCGTCGTGTGCACCGGGAACATCTGCCGTTCGCCCGCCGCGCACCTGCTGCTCGACCGCGCCCTCGACGACTCCGTCGCCGTGTCGAGCGCGGGGACCCGCGCGGTGGTCGGGGCACCGGTCGACGCTCCGGTCGCCCGCCGCCTGTCCGCGGCCGGCGTGGACCCGTCGGGGTTCGCCGCGCGGTCCCTGACGCCGGCGCTCGTCGGGGAGAGCGACGTCGTCGTGACGATGACGACGGCGCACCGGGCGGCCGTGCTCGACCTCGCGCCCGCGGCGCTGCGCCGCACGTTCCTGCTCACGGAGCTCGTGCTGCTGGCGGAGGGCTCCCCGCCCGGGACCCTGGACGGGGCGGACGACTCCGCCCGGCTGCGCGCGCTCGTGGCCTCGGCCGGGCGCACGCGCGCGTCGCTCGGCGTGCGCGCGACGGACGTCGACGACCCGTACGGCCGGGACGAGGCCGTGCACGACCGCGTGCACGGCGAGATCCGGTCCCAGGTCGCGCGCCTCGTCGAGGCCCTGCACCGGTGACACCGACCTTCCTCCCAGCCCCCTGCGCGGGAGGAAGGTCGGCGCGTCGTCACGGCCCCTGGAGGACCGTGGCGACGACCACGACGATCCCGCCCCAGATCGCCAGGGCACCGCCGCAGCCGATCGCGAGGCCGTCCGCCCCGGAGGACGGGCGCGCTCGCGTACGCCGGGCGAAGAGGATCGCTGCTGCTGCCCCGGCGACGACCATGAACCATCCGACCGTCACCCAGAGCATGCGAACACAGTGCAGATCCGTGCGAGCGTTCACATCTTGGACGGGCGTTCAAGAATCGTCGGTTTGCCGCTTTTAAACCGTTTTAAGCGGTTCGCCATGGGGAAAATTCATCCGTTCGCAACACAAGTGCCCGCGATCCGGACGGTCCTCGGCACCGCTCCGCGGCGCTCCGCGTCGGTCCGCATGGTCACGCACCCCGTGCCGTGGCAGCTCCCGCGAGGGAGACTGGTCCGACGAGAGCACCGAGCGGGGAGGTCGTCGTGAGCCCGGAGAGCGTCGTCGTCGTCGGAGGAGGGCTCGCCGCCGCGAAGGCCGTCGAGACGCTGCGCGAGGAAGGCTACGACGGTGCCGTGACCGTCGTCGCGCGCGAGCCGCACCGGCCGTACGAGCGCCCGCCGCTCTCCAAGGACTACCTGCGCGGCGAGGTCGAGCGCGACAGCGTCTTCCCGCTCGACGAGGCCTGGTACGCCGAGCACGACGTCACGCTGCGGACCGGCGCGACCGCCACCGGGCTCGACCTGGCCGGGCACGTCGTGACCCTCGCCGACGGCCGGACGCTCACCTACGGGAGGCTGCTCCTCGCGACCGGCTCCGAGCCGCGCTCCCTGCCCGTGCACGGCACCGACCTCGACGGCGTCCACCGGCTGCGCACGCTCGAGGACAGCGAGCAGCTCGCCGCGACGCTCGGCGCGTCGGCGCTCGAGGGCGCGGGCCGGCTCGCGATCGTCGGCGACGGCTGGATCGGTCTCGAGGTCGCGGCGTCCGCCCGCACGATGGGTCTCGACGTGAGCGTCGTCGGGCTCGGTGCGCACCCGCTCGAGCGCGTGCTCGGGCCCGAGATGGGCGAGCTCTACGGCCAGCTCCACGTGGAGCGCGGCGTCCACCTGCACCGGCGCGCGCAGGCGGCCGCGATCACCGGCAGCGAGGGCCGCGTCACCGGGGTCTCGCTCGCCGACGGCGCGCACGTCGCCGCGGACGTGGTGCTCGTCGCCGTCGGTGCCGCTCCCAACGTCGGCCTCGCCGAGTCCGCGGGCCTCGCGATCGACTCCACGACGGGCGGCGTCGTCGCGTCGGCGACCCTCCAGACGACGGACCCCGACGTGTTCGTCGCGGGCGACGTCGCGAGCGTCCCCTCCGCCCGCTACGGGCGGCCCGTGCGCGTCGAGCACTGGGCGACGGCGCTCAACCAGGGCCCGCACGCCGCGCGCGCGATGCTCGGCGCGACCGACCCCTACCCCGAGCTGCCGTACTTCTACTCCGACCAGTACGACGTCGGGATGGAGTACCTCGGGTTCGTCGCCGGCCCCGACGCGTACGACGAGGTCGTCGTCAGCGGCTCGGTCGCCGACCGCGAGCTCGTCGCGTTCTGGGTGCGCGGCGGCCGCGTCGAGGCGGGCATGGCCGTCAACGTGTGGGACCGCATGGACGACGTCAAGGCCCTCATCCACCGCGACGGCCCCGTCGGGCGCGACGAGCTGGAGGGCTTCGTCGGCTGACCGCGTCCCAGCATGCGTCCGGCCCCGGCCGAGCATGCGGTGGCGTCCCGGTCCGGGCCCGGAACGGGAGCCAGGCGCAGGGTCGGCGCGGCGCCGACCGGTCCCGGTCAGCCCTGCTCGGCCACGCCGGCGTCGTCGCCGCACGCGCGGGCGACGTGCAGCTCCACCCAGGCGGTGCCGTCCGACGTCCCGGGCATGACGAGCAGGATCGGGTCGAGCTCGACGAAGACCGGGCGCCCGACCCCGAGCACCTCCGCCTCGAAGGTGAGCCGGAGCCTCGTCATCGCGCTCGCCACCTCGCTGTCGTCCTCCACCTGGACGAGGACCGTCCCACCCGGGTCCAGCTGCACGGAGCCGACCAGGTCCTCCGTCGGGACCGGCGCGACGTCGCGCTCCGGGTCGTAGGGCTCGGCCTGGAACCGCACCAGGTCGTCGCCCGTGAGCAGGACCGGCGCGATGCCCGGGTTGTGCACCGAGTACACGACGCGGCGCTCGTCGTCCTCCGCGCCGACGACGTACGCCGCAGGAGAGTCGTCGCGGATGCCGCACGACGCCACCGCCGGGCCGGACCAGGCGCTCACCGGCCCCGGCTCGAGCCGCGCCGTGCGGGCCACGACCTGCCACACGACCACCGCGACCAGCACGAGCACGACCACCACGACGCCCGCCCACAGGGCGGCACGCCGGGACCGCTTCCTCGCCGCGCTCCGCTCGACGACCTCGTCCATGCTCAGCACGCGCCGAGCGTAGCGGGGACGGGTCCCCGTCAGGGCACGTCGCGCTGCGGCTCGCCGACGTACTGGCTCAGCGGCCGGATGAGTGCGTTCGCCGCGCGCTGCTCCATGACGTGCGCGGTCCAGCCGACGACGCGCGAGGCGACGAACAGCGGCGTGAACATCGGGGTGTCGAAGCCCATGAGGTGGTACGCCGGCCCGGCCGGGTAGTCGAGGTTCGGCAGGATGCCCTTGCGCTCGGCCATGGCGCTCTCGAGCGCCGTGTACAGGTCCAGCAGGTCCTGCCGGTCGTAGTGCTCGACGAGCCCGTCGAGCGTCGCGCGCATCGTCGGCACGCGCGAGTCGCCGTGCTTGTAGACGCGGTGGCCGAAGCCCATGATCTTGCGCCTCGCGGCGAGCGCGTCGTCGAGCCAGGCCGCCGCACGGTCGGCCGTGCCGATCTCCGCGAAGGCCGCCATCACGGCCTCGTTCGCGCCGCCGTGCAGGGGGCCCTTGAGCGCGCCGACCGCGCCGGTGACCGCGGAGTGCAGGTCGGCGAGCGTGGACGTGATGACGCGCGCGGTGAACGTCGAGGCGTTGAACGAGTGCTCGGCGTACAGCACCATCGAGACCTCGAAGGCGCGCACGACGGCCTCGTCGGGGACCTCGCCGAACGTCATCCACAGGAAGTTCTCGGCGTACGACAGGTCGTCGCGGGGCTCGACCGCCTGCTGCCCGCGCCGCCGCCGCTGGTCGAGCGCGACGACGGCCGGCAGCACCGCCCACAGGCGCAGCGCCTTGGCCTGCTCCGCCTCGGGCGAGGAGTCCTCGGCGTCGGGGTCGTGGGCGCCGAGCTGCGACACCGCGGTGCGGCACACGTCCATGGGGTGGCACGTCGTCGGGAGCTCGCGCACGGCGTTCGCGACGTTGCCGGGCAGGGCGCGGTGCGCGCGCTCGACCGCGGTCTGCTCGGCGAGCTGCTGGGGCGTCGGGAGCTCGCCGTGCCACAGGAGGTGCGCGACCTCCTCGAACGAGCGGCGCGCGGCGAGGTCCTGCACGGGGTAGCCCCGGTACAGCAGCGAGTTGGTGTCGGGGTTCACCTTGGAGACGGCCGTGACGTCGACGACGACGCCCGCCAGCCCCTTGCGGATCTCCGGGCCGTCCGTGGACGAGGTGCTCATGCGCTCACTCCTTCGTGATGCCGTGCGAGGGGGGTCGGTGCGTCAGGGGCGGTAGGTGAAGATGCCCTCGTCGAACTGGTTGTAGGCGGCGTAGTCGAGGAGCTCGTAGAGGCGCGCGCGCGTCTGCATGCCCTCGACCTGGCCCGCCTGGGTGCCGGTCGCGGCGACCTCGTCGAGCGCGCGCTCGACCGCGCCCATCGCGACGCGCAGGAGCGTCACGGGGTAGATGACGAGCGCCACGCCGGCGTCGCCGAGCTCGCGCCGCGTGAAGAGCGCGGACTTGCCGAACTCCGTCATGTTCGCGAGCACGGGGACGTCGACGGCCGACGCGACGGCCTCGAACTCGCGGAGGTCCGCCATCGCCTCGGGGAAGATCGCGTCCGCCCCCGCGTCGACGAGCGCCTTCGCACGGTCGATCGCGAGCCGCAGCCCGTCGGGGCCGGGCACGGTGCCGCGCACGTCGGTGCGCGCCATGACGACGAAGCCCGGGTCGCGGCGCGCGTCGGCGGCCGCGCGCACGCGCTTCGCGGCCTCGTCGAGGCCCACGACCTCCTTGCCGTCGAGGTGGCCGCACCGCTTGGGGTTCACCTGGTCCTCGACGTGCGCGCCCGCGACCCCGGCGTCCTCGAGCGTCTGGACGGTGCGGGCCACGTTCATCGGCTCGCCGAAGCCCGTGTCGGCGTCCACGAGCGCCGGCAGGTCGGTGACGCGCGCGATCTGCTGCGCGCGGCCCGCGACCTCGGTGAGGGTCGTGAGCCCGATGTCGGGCAGCCCGAGGTCGGCGGAGAGCACCGCGCCGGAGACGTAGACGCCCTCGAACCCCTTGTCCTGGATCAGGCGCGCGGAGAGCGGGTTGAAGGCACCGGGCAGGCGCAGCGGCTCCCCCGTGCTCCGGGCGGTCGCGAGCGCCTCGCGGAACGCGCGCCGCTTGTCCGACGCCGTCACCTGGCTGTACAGCATCAGCGCTCCCCTCCCTCGGTCGCGGGCTCGTCCGCCTCGTGCATGGTGAAGCCCTCGCCCTCGACCTCGGGAGGCGCCCCGCCGTCGTCGTGCCCGAGCTCGAACAGGCCGGTCGGGGTGGGGACGGAGTCGAGGAGCCCCGGGCGGCCGACGATCGTCAGCTCGCGGACCTCGGCCGGCGTGAGCGACGGGAGACGCTGCGCGAGGTCGAGGAAGCGCTCGATCTCGGCCTCCTCGAGGACGCCGTCGGCGAGCGTGCGGAGCTTGCGCACGTACTGCTCGCGGCCGAACGGCCGCGCGCCGAGCGGGTGCGCGTCGGCGACGGCGATCTCCCGGACGATCCGCCCGCCGTCCGCGAGCTCGATCTCCACCCGGCCGCCGAACGCCTTCTCGGCGGGGTCGGTCGCGTGGTAGCGGCGCGTCCACTCCGGGTCCTCGGCCGTCGTGACCTTGGCCCACAGGGCGACGGTGTCGGGACGGCCCGCGCGCTCGGGGGCGTACGAGTCGACGTGGTGCCAGCCGCCGTCCTGCAGCGCGACCGCGAAGATGTACGGGATCGAGTGGTCGAGCGTCTCGCGCGAGGCCGTCGGGTCGTACTTCTGCGGGTCGTTCGCCCCCGAGCCGATGACGAAGTGCGTGTGGTGGCTCGTGTGGATGACGACCGACGTGACGTTGTCCGGGTCCGCGAGCCACGGGTGCTCGTCGTGGAGCGCGCGGGCGAGGTCGATCAGCGCCTGCGACTGGTACTCCGCGGAGTGCTCCTTGGTGTACGTGTCGAGGATCGCGGTCCGCGGCTCGCCCGGCGCCGGGAGCACGACGTCGTACGCCGCGTCCGGCCCGTCGAGGAGCCACGCGACGACGCCGTCCTCGCCCTCGTAGATCGGCTCGGGCGACGTCTGGCCGCGCATCGCGCGGTCGACGGCCTCGACCGCGACCTTGCCCGCGAACGCGGGCGCGTGCGCCTTCCACGTCGAGATCTGGCCCTTGCGGGACTGGCGCGTGGCCGTCGTCGTGTGCAGGGCCTGCCCGATCGCCTGGAACACGGTCGCGGTGTCGAGGCCCAGCAGCGTGCCGATGCCCGCGGCGGCGGACGGCCCGAGGTGCGCGACGTGGTCGATCTTGTGCCGGTGCAGGCTGATCGCGCGGACGAGGTCGACCTGCACCTCGTACCCGGTCACGACGCCCCGCAGGAGCGCCGCGCCGTCGGCGCCCGCGTGCTGCGCGACGGCGAGGACCGGCGGGATGTTGTCGCCCGGGTGGGAGTACTCGGCGGCGAGGAACGTGTCGTGGAAGTCGAGCTCGCGCACCGCGACGCCGTTCGCCCACGCCGCCCACTCGGGGCTCGTGCGCGTCGCGAGGTCGCAGCCGAAGACCGTCGCGCCGGGCGCGTACGGGTGGGCGAGCGCCTGGCCGCGCGCGGCGACCGCGGGGCCGCGCACGAGGCTCGCCGCGGCGACGGCGGCGTTGTCGATGACGCGGTTGATCACCATGTCCGCGACCTCGGAGGTGACCTCGACGGGGTCGGTGGCGAGCTCGGCGAGCCGCCACGCGAGCTGGTCGGACCGGTCGAGGTGCTCGGCGCTCGGGTAGACGCGCAGGTGGTGGGTGTACGGCATCAGTGCCTCTCGAGGGTCTCGGTGTCGCTCTCGGTGCGCAGCGCCTGCTCGGCGAGGGCCGCGCTGCGGTCGATGTGGGCGTTCATCGCCGCCTCGGCGGCGGCGGGGTCGCCGCTCGCGATCGCGTCGGCGACGGCGCGGTGCTCGTCCACGTGGTCGGTCGTGCCGACCCGCCCGCGCGCGGCGAGCGTGCGGTACCGGTCGACGTGGCCGCGGATCTGGCGCAGCAGCGCGGAGCACCAGCGGTTGTCGGCGATCGCCTCGATCTCGCCGTGGAACTGGGCGCCGACGCGCAGCACCTCGTCCTCGTGGTCGCGCACCGCGTCCATGACGGTCACGAGCCGCTGGAGCCGGTCGACGTCGTCGGGCCGGGCGCGCTCGCACGCGTCGCGGGCGAGCAGGCCCTCGAGGCGCGCGCGCACCTCGTAGACGCGGCGCGCGTCCGCGACGTCGAGCGGCGCGACCCGCACCCCGCCGGTCGGCAGCTCGACGACGAGCGCCTCGGCCTGCAGCAGGCGCAGGGCCTCGCGCACCGGGGTCCGGGAGACGCCGAGCTGCGCCGACAGGACGGGCTCGGTGAGGCGTTCGCCCGGCGCGAGGGTCCCGTCGATGATGCGCGAGCGCAGGAGGTCGTAGACCGCGCGGGCGCCGGACTGGCGACGCGCGCCGGCGAGGGGTGTCCCGGGCGGCGCGAGGGCCGCGGCGGGGGTGGGCGTCGTCGTCACCCCGTCATCATGGCACGGCGTCTGCGCACTTGTATACAACTCGCGGGCGACAGGGCGACGCCGACGAGGAGCGGGTCGGGACGGCGTCCGGCGGGCTACGGCCCGGTGGGCCAGCCGCCGTAGCCGGAGCCCGGGGCGTCGTCGTACGTCTCGTCGACCGGCGTCATGCGCTCGGCCATCTCGAAGTGCCAGTCCACGAGCTCGCCGAGCGGGATCGGGGTCCGGGAGGCGCGCGCGACGTCGCGCCCCTCCTGCGACCACAGCGGCGGGTAGACGCTCAGCCCCTCGTCGAGCCGGACGCGGCCGATCTCGTCGTACCAGCCCGGCCAGCGCAGGCGCTCGTAGAGGTCGTTCGTGCCGCCGCTCACGGCCCACTCGAGGAACGCCGCCTGACCGAACCCGAGGTCGACCCACTCGAGCGCGTCGGGCGCGAACCAGTGCACGTCGCCGAGCGGCCCCTCGAGGCCGCCGCCGTTGATCGCGAAGGTCCCGCCGAGGACGTCGTACGCGACGACGAGCACCGACGGCGCCACGCTCTCCTCGCCGGGCTCCCCGAGCCCGTTGACGCTCGCGAGGTCCGGCAGGCCGGCCCCGCCGCCGCCCAGGATGCGCAGCCAGCCGCCGTCCACGAGCACGCCGCCGGTGTGGAGTGCGAGCGCTCCCAGGGTCGAGCGGACGGTGACCTGGAGACGGAAGAGGACCTCCAGGGACCAGGCGGGCGCGGGCACCACCTCGACGCCGCCCCGGCCCAGCATCCTGGCCAGCGTCGGCCAGGCGGGGTCGTCGACCGCGGCGAGCTCCGCGGCCGTCCTCACTGTCATGGCCGGATCATGCCAGATGTTGCCGTGCTCCGGGAATCCTGGTAATGCGCATGCCGGACCGTTGTGTCCGGGACCTCCGCCGATGCCCGGAAGGTCCCCGCCGCCGGGCCGCGCGTGAAGGGACCGCGCGCGTCCTGCGCAGAGGCGCGCACGACCGGCGCCGCCGGGCGGCACGGCCGGTACGGTCGGCGCCGTGGACGACGAGCGCACCCCGCCTCCCCCGCCCTCCGGCGACGCCGCCGGGACGGGGACGCCGCCGGAGACCCCCTCGACCGCGCGGCGTCCGGCGCCGCGCGCGACGACCGCGCTCGTGGCCGCGCTCGCCGGCACGGGTCTCGCCCTCGCCGCGGCGCTCGTCGCCCCCGCGGTGCTCGCCGCGGCGCCGGAGCACGCCGCGCCCACGACCGCGCGCGAGCCGGAGCCGCCGGGCACGACGGACGGTCCCACGCCCCCGTCCGACGACCCCACCGACTGGGTGCAGGACACCACGGAGCTGCTGCGGGCCCTGCCCGGCGTCGCGGACGTGCGCATGGACGGGTGGAGCGGCGCCGCCGCGTACGTCACGCTCGACACCCCGCTCCCCTCCCCCGAGGACGCGCAGCGCACGGCCGACGACGCGCGCGAGATCCTCGTCGCCTCGCGCGGCGGGGCGGTCTGGGCCCTGCACCTCGAGGGCACGACGCCGGACGGCGCGACGCTCCAGGTCGTCGACGGCACCGACCCCCGCGGGACCGCCTCGACGCCCGGCGGGCCCGGCCTCCTCGGCGACGACCCCGTCGCGTACGCGGTGCGGCTCCTCGCGGACGACGGGGTCCGCGCCGTCGCCCTCGACCCGTCGTCCGCGTCGGCCACCGTGGCCGGCACCGCCGACCTCGCGCGGGTGGTCGACGCCGTCCGCGGCGAGGGACGCGGGCTGTCCTCGGTCGGCACGACGGGGTACGGCACGAGCCTGTCCCTCGGGGACGGCACGACCCTGCCCGACGACGCGCTCGTCGCGCTCGTCGCGCAGACGGCGTCCCGCCCCGGGGTGACGACCACGAGCTACGCCGCCCGTCGCTCCGAGCTCCCCGGGACACCGCTGCTCAGCGTCGTCGTGGCCGGCGACCCGGCGGGCGTCGCGCGGTGGCTCGACGGCACGACGTACGACGCCGACCCCCTCGGCTACCAGGTGCACGGCACGGCGGACGACGGGTCGCAGGCCGTGCGGTCCGGGTACGTCGCCGACGCCGTGCCGGGGCTCCCGGCCGACGGCACGACGTGCGACCCGGCGCTCCTCACGCTCGACGCCACCGGGTTCGACGCCGCGCTCGGGCGCCGGTTCCTCACCGTCACCGCGCGCAACGACGACGACGCGCCGTGCGTCCTCGCGGGCGCCCCCGCGCTGCGGTTCGTCGCGTCCGACGGCAGCGAGCAGGCCGTCCTCGTCGAGCCCGACGCGTCCGTCGACCAGGGCCCGGTCACGCTCGCACCGGGAGACGTCGCGCAGTCCGTGCTGTCGTGGCGCGGCGGCTCCACCGCGGGAGGCCCGGCGCTCGTGACGAGCCTGCTCGTCGCGCCGACGCCGGGCGCCCCGGAGAGCGTCGTGCCCTTCGCCGACGTGCCCGGGGCCGAGAGCGGCCTCGACCTCCTCGACGGCGCCACCGCGACCGTCACCCCGTGGGGCCCGTGGGTCGAGCCGGGCGCCCCCTGAGACCGGGCGTCAGGAGGACGCGCGGCGGCCGTACGCCTGGTCTCGACGTCGGCCGCCGCGCGCCCGGCTCGGTGCGTTCAGCCGAACGTCGCGGTGAACACCTGGACGCCGGCGGGCACGTCGAGCTCGACCGTGCCCGCCGTGGGCTCGTCGCCCTCCAGCACGGGGTAGAGCGTCGGGTTGCCGGAGACGTCGATCGCGCGCTCGGTCGTGCGGCCGTCGACCGTGACCCGTGCGGTGACGGTGCCCTCGCCGCCGAGGACGGCGAACACGTCGGTGGAGCGGTACGCGAGGCGCACGCGCGCGTCGTCCGACACCGCGGTGGCGCCCTCGAAGTCGACGTCCCACGTGCCGCCGAGCGAGAACGTGTCCCGCGGCTGGTCCTCGGTGAGCACGAAGTCGTGCTCGCCCGCGGCGTAGCGCGGCTCGCCCGCGTAGTTCACGACGCGCTTGATGGAGAAGTACGTCTCGGGCGTCGTCTCGTCCTGCGGGGTGGCGTCGCCGACGGACGTCGGGGCGGGGAGCTCGACGCCCGGGTTCGCGTCGGCGAGGAGCTCGCGCAGGAGCCGCTCGGTGTCCTCGTAGCCGCCCTCGCCGAACCGGATGTGCCGCACGGTCCCGTCGGCGTCGACGAGGTACTGGGCGGGCCAGTACCGGTTCCGGTACGCGGTCCACGTGGCGTAGGAGTTGTCCTGCGCGACGGGGTAGGTGACGCCGAGGTCCTGCGCCCCCGCGACGACGTTGCGCGTCTCGCGCTCGAACGCGAACTCGGGCGTGTGCACGCCGACGACCTCGAACCCCGCGCCGACGTCGCGGTAGCGCTCGTACCAGGCGTTGACGTGCGGGATCGCGCGCTGGCAGTTGATGCACGAGTAGGTCCAGAAGTCGACGAGCACGACCGTCCCGCGCAACCCCTCGATCGAGAGCGCCTCGCCGTCGGGGGTGTTGAGCCACGTGTCGATCCCGCGGATCTCCGGCGCGGGGCCGCACTCCTCGAGCACGGGAGCGCCGTTCGAGCACTTCGACAGCTCGCGGTTCTCGTCCGTCACGAGACCGCCCAGGTCGAGGGCCTCGCGGACCGCCTCGTTCTCGTCGACCCGCTGCTGCAGCGCGCCCGTGTAGTCGGGCAGCGCCCGCTGGAGCGCCGCGGGCAGGTTGAGCGCGAGCGCCCCGGCGAGCGCGATGACGACGACGCCGCCCGCCACCCGGATGCCGCGCGCGTGGCGCTGGAACGCCCGCACGCGCTCCGCGACCCGCCGCCCGGCGAGCGCGAACGCGAGCAGCGGGAGCGCGGCGCCGACGGCGAACGACACGGTGAGCGCCACGGTCCCCGGGCCGATGTCCCCGGTCGCGCCGGCGACGGTGATCGCCGCGAGCACCGGACCGGCGCACGGCACGTACAGGACGCCGAGGCCGAGCCCCAGGACGAACGCGCCGCGGTCCTGCCGGGCGGCGCCGCGGCGCGCGCCGAGCGCGGCGACGCGCCGGAACGGGCGCTCCAGGACCTCCTCGACGCGCGGGACGATCATGCCGACGCCGAGGACCACGAGGAGCACGATGCCCGCCCAGCGCAGCAGGTCCTGCGGCAGGCCGAGCGCGGTGAGCAGGAGCGAGCCGAGCAGCGTGAAGAGGCTGAAGCTCAGCACGAGCCCGGAGATCACGAGGTACGGGCGCCACGACCGCCGGGCCCGCGCGGCCGTCGTCGACGAGGGCGGCTGCGACGACGAGGGCGACGGCGTGCGGGTCGCCGCGGCGCCCGCGCCGGCCCCGCCCCGGCCGCCGACCGACACCGCCTGCGGCAGCCCCGCGAACAGCGTGGACGGCACCGCGCCGCCGCGCGCGCCCTCGACGCCTCCCGCGAAGAAGATCACCGGGAGCATGGGCAGGATGCACGGCGAGATCCCCGTGACGAGGCCTCCGAGCAGTCCGACGAGCACGAGCGTCTCCATGCCACCGGTTCGACGCGGCGGCCCCCGCGGATGGGTCGCGGCGCCGTCCGACCGGGCGCTGACCGCACGGACCGCCCGCTGCCGCGCACGACGACGGCCCCGGCCGCAGGGCCGGGGCCGTCGCGCTCCGCACACGGGGGGCGGGTGCGGAGGAGCCACCGCGCGCCGCAGGTACGGCGACGCGCGGCGACGACTCACATCGACGGCATGAGCACGCCGTCGACGAGGTAGACCGTCGCGTTCTGGGTCATGACGCCGCCGCAGATCACCGAGGCGTCGTCGACCATGAGGTCGTCGCCCTCGCCGGTGACCTCGACCGTGCCGCCCTCGACCGTCTCGTGCTCGCCGACGACCTGGTCCGGCGTGAGCTGCCCGGGCACCACGTGGTACGTGAGGATCGAGGTCAGCATGTCGGAGTCGGTCTTCAGCGTCTCGATCGTCGCGTCGTCGATCTGCGCGAACGCGTCGTCGACCGGGGCGAACACCGTGAACTCGCCGCCGTTGAGCGTGTCGACGAGGTTCACGTCGGGGTTGAGCTCGCCCGAGACGGCGGAGACGAGCGTCGTGAGCAGCGGGTTGTTCGACGCGGCCACCGCGACGGGGTCGGTGGACATGCCGGTGATCGACCCGGCGCCGTCGGGGACCTGCTCGGCGTAGGCCTCGCAGCCCGGGCCGACGAGGTTCGCCGCGGGGTCCGCGGCCATGTCGTCCGACGTCGCGTCGTCGGACATCGTGTCGTCGGACGTCGCGTCGTCCGACATCGCGTCGTCGGGGGCGTCCGAGGACTCCTCGGACGTCGAGGTGCCGCCGGTGTCCCCGGCGTCGGTGTCCGAGCTGCACGCGGACAGGCCGAGGACGGCGAGGGTGGCGATGCCGGCGACGGCGTACGACGTGCGGGTTCGAGCGTTCATCGGTCTCTCCTCGAAGGTCGTCGCCCCACCGGTGCGGGGCGTGTCGAGGAGGGTTCGGAGCGCTGCCGGGACCGGATGGGTCGCGATCGGGACCGCTCGCGCGCGGTCAGGTGACGAGCGCGACGATCGGGTCCGACGTCGGCTGCTCGGAGCCGCCCTCCGGCTCGACCGTGACCGCGACGCCGACGCCCGGCACGTCCTGCACGAGCTGCTCGACCGTGCCGTCCCGGTCGACGAGGACGTCGGCGGGGGCCACGGAGCCGTCGGCCGAGACGACCCACAGCTGGTAGTCCTCGTCGTCCTCGACGCCCGGCAGGTCCGTCGCGCGGAAGAGGTAGTCGTCGCCCGCGACGAGCACGGACGCCTCGCCGCCGCCCGCGACCTCGCCGCGCACGATCGTCGCCGTCGGGTCGGCGAGCATCTGCGCGACGACGTCGGCCTGGGCCTCCAGGCGCGACTGCTCCTGCGTGGCGCGCACCGCGACCGTCGTGGGGACCGCGACCGCGACGACCGCGGCCGCCGCCGCGGCGACGAGGCCCCAGCGCCGCCGGGCGCGGGCCGCGGCGGGCCCCGCCGTCGCCGCCGGGCCGGCGGCTCCCCGGCGCCCGGTCCGGGCCGGCGCGTCGGCACCGGCGGCCGGGGGCGCGGTGACCTGCGGCGTCGCGGCGACGCGCGCGAGCACCGCGTCGCGTGCCGACGCCGGCGGGTCGTGCTCCACGGCGAACGCCGCCACGACGTCGCGGTACTCGTCGAGCGCGCGGCGCGCGTCGGCGTCCGACGCGAGCAGCCGCTCGACGGCGCGCCGCTCGAGGTCGTCCACCGCGTCGAGCGCGTACGCGGGCAGCAGGTCCCAGGCCTCGCCGCGGCCGCCGGTCGCGTCGTCGGGGCCGGGGCCTCCGCCCGCGGGTCCCTGCCCGAACGTCTCGTCAGCCACGGTCCACCCCCAGGCAGTCGCGCAGGCGGATCAGGCCGTCCCGGATCCGCGACTTCACGGTGGGCAGCGCCGCGTCGAGCCGCTCGGCGACCTCGCGGTAGGAGTAGCCGCCGTAGTAGGCCTCGACCACCGCCTCGCGCTGCGTCGCGGTGAGCGACCCGAGGCAGCGCCGCACGGCCGCACCGTCCAGCAGGCGCTCGACGTCCTCCGCGACGACGTCGCGCGGGGCGGCCGCGGTCGACGCGTCGAGGTCGCGCTGGTCGCGGTCGCGGCGCGACTGCTCCGCGCGGACGCGGTCGACCGCGCGGCGGCGCGCGAGCGTCGCGACCCACGTCCGGGCCGAGCCGCGCGACGCGTCGAAGCGGGTCGCCGTCTGCCACACCTCCACCATGACCTCCTGCATCACCTCGGCCGCGTGGTCCGGGTCGCGCAGGACACCGAGGCAGGTGCCGTAGGCGACCGGCGCGAGCGCGTCGTACACGGGCGCGAACGCGGCGGGGTCACCGCCGGCGCACGCGGAGAGCGCGGCGTCGACGGCACCCGACGAGCTCGTCGTCACGGAGGTTGGCACCCGGACAGTCTGCCCCAGCGCCGCCTCGGCCACGCGCCGCGCACCCTCGACGACCTGGACCGGCACGTCCCGCACCACCCTCGTCCCGTCCGTCCCGGACCTCCCGGGACACCCGAGGTTCGGTGCCGACGCCGGAGCGGATGGGTCGGGCACGGATCGGGCCCGCTCGCCACCGCTCAGAGCGCGCGGCGCTCCCGCACGGCGCCCGCGAGCTCGCGCAGCAGGTCGGCCGTCGTGTCCCAGTCGATGCACGCGTCGGTGACCGACTGCCCGTACACGAGGCCCGACGGCGCGGGCTTCTGCGCCCCGGCGACGAGGAAGCTCTCCATCATGAGGCCCGTGATCCCCTGCTCCCCGGCACCGAGCCGCGCCGCGACCTCGCGCACGACCTCCGCCTGGCGCACGTGGCTCTTGCCCGAGTTGCCGTGCGACGCGTCGACGACGACCCCGTGCTCGGTCACGCCGCCGAGGCCCGACGTGCGCGCGACCGCGAGCGCCGCCGCGACGTCGTCCGCCCCGTAGTTCGGGCCGGAGCGCCCGCCGCGCAGGATGACGTGGCAGTCGGGGTTGCCCGCGGTCTCCACCGCGGCCGCGCGCCCGAGCGAGTCCATGCCGAAGAACGTGTGCTCGCTCGCGGCCGTGATGCAGCCGTCGACCGCGATCTGCACGTCGCCGTCCGTCGCGTTCTTGAAGCCCACGGGCATCGACAGGCCCGACGCGAGCTGGCGGTGCACCTGCGACTCCGCGTTGCGCGCGCCGATCGCGCCCCACGACACGGCGTCCGCGATGTACTGCGGGCTCGTCGGCTCGAGGAACTCGCTCGCGGCCGGGACGCCCGCGTCGAGCACGCCCAGCAGCACCTCGCGCGCGAGCCGCAGCCCGTGGTGCACGTCGTGCGAGCCGTCGAGGTGCGGGTCGTTGATGAGGCCCTTCCACCCGACGGTCGTGCGCGGCTTCTCGAAGTACACGCGCATCACGACGAGCAGGTCGTCGGAGAGCTCGCGCGCGAGCGCGCCGAGGCGGCCCGCGTACTCGAGCGCGGCCTCGCGGTCGTGCACCGAGCACGGGCCGACGATCACGAGGAGGCGGTCGTCGTCCCCGGCGAGGACGTCGCGCACCTCGCGGCGCGACGTCGTGACGAGGTCGCTGCGCCGGGCGCCGAGCGGGAGGTCGGCGAGCATCGTGCGCGGCGCGGGGAGCGCGTCGAGCGCGCGCACCCGCAGGTCGCTCGTGCGGGCCTGCAGCTCCGGGCTGTCCACGGGGTCGACGCTAGCGGCTTCCGCGCCGGGGTTCACGGCGGGCTGGGCGGTCGTGCTGGTCACGGGGGGCTCCTGGTTCGTGCGGCGGGGGGTCGGGTACCGTCGTCGAGACGGAGCCCTCACCGGCCTGCTGCCGCCCGTGGTCCCGGAGCGGCCCGTCTCACGACGAAGGGCCCGGACGCGGTCCGCGTCCAAGGCCCTGTGCTGGCTCCGGGTGGTGATCTGTGGTCAGGCGAACGCCCGCACGGCCCCACCGGGAGCCTGCGTAAAGCGCCAATACCACTGAGAAGTCACGTCGCGACGATAGCACGCACCCTCCGCGGGTCGGACGGACCGTCTCGGCTGGTGGGCGACGCACGGGCGGGTCGTGGTCACCCTGGGTGGTGGGTGGGGGTGGTGGCGCCGGATCTACCATCCGCGGCTCGTGCCTCGCCGCTCCCGCCAGACCCGCCACGATCCGGCGCCACCACCCCCACCCACCCTGGGCACGTCGCCTCTCGCGTCGCGCACCCGTCAGGACAGCTCGGTCGGTCGGTCACGTCGGCCCGCCACGGCACCGTCACGGACGGGACCGCCTGCCGACCCCTAGGCTCGGGGCATGCCGATCCCCGAGTTCGTCGCCGCTCTGCGTTCCCACGTCGGGACGGGCCTGCTGTGGATGCCGGGGGTGTCGGCGGTCGTCGTGGACGACGACGGGCGGCTGCTCCTCGGGCAGCGCGCCGACACCGGGCAGTGGGCCGTGATCAGCGGGATCCTCGAGCCGGGCGAGGACCCGGCCGTCGGGCTGGCCCGCGAGGTGCTCGAGGAGACGGGGGTCGAGGTCGTCGTCGACGCGCTCGTCGCGGTGACCGTCACGCCGCCGGTCGAGTACCCGAACGGCGACCGGTCGCAGTACCTCGACCTCGCGTTCGTGTGCCGCCCGGTCTCCCCGGTCGCCGCGGCCGCGGCGCGCGTCGCGGACGACGAGTCGCTCGCCGTCGCGTGGTTCGCGCCCGACGCGCTGCCCGACGACCTCGCGCTCTCGTCGCGCGAGCGCCTCGCGCACGCGACCGCGTTCCTGGCCGACCCGTCAGCCGGGCCGTACTTCGTGCGCTGAGCCCGCGTCCTCGCCGAGCCAGCGCACGGCGAGCACGCACGCGTCGTCGTGCTCGACGGCCTGCGCCACGAGCTCGCCCGGGAGGTCCTGGAGCCGCGTGCCGGCGGCGCGGCGCATCGACACGCTCGCGGCGAGGTCCTCCAGGGTCGCGGCGAGCGACCGGTCGCGCCGCTCGACGACGCCGTCGGTGTACAGGACGAGCACGTCGCCCGGGCGCAGGTGGACGGTGTCCGCGGCGCGCGCCGACGTGCCCTGCACGCCGAGCGGCGTGGCGCGCGCGAGCCACAGGAAGCTCGACGTGCCGTCCGCGCGCACGAGCAGCGGCGGCAGGTGACCGGCGCACGAGTACGACAGCGTGCCCGAGGTGAGGTCGAGCTCGGCGTACACGAGGCTCGCCATGAACCCCGTGCCCGTGCGGCCGACGAACCGGTCCAGCCGCTCGACCACCTGCGCGGGCCCGAGCTCCGGGTCGGCGGCCGCCCGCGCGGCGGTGCGGAGCTGCCCCATCGCGGTCGCGGCGCCGAGGCCGCGCCCGACGACGTCGCCGACCGACAGCGCGAGGACGTCCGGCGCGATGCGGTACGTGTCGTACCAGTCGCCGCCCACCTGGAGGTCGAGGACGCCGGGCCGGTAGTCGGCGGCGACCTCGACGCGCGCGTCGTGCACGAGGGCGTCGGCCAGCATCGCGCGCTGCAGCTCCGACGCCACGGAGACACTCTGCTCGTGGGTGGCCGCTCGCGCGAGCGCGAGCGCCGCGAGCTGCCCGGCCGCGGCGACCGTCCCGAGGTCGAGCGGGTCCGCCCCCGGGGCGACGCGGGGCCGCAGCACGAGCACGCCGTACAGGGTACCGGCGGTCCGCAGCGGGACGACGACGTCGCCGTCCGGGCGCGTCGTCGTCTCGTACAGCTCGTCGACCGCGGGCGGCTCGACGTGCTCCGCGCCCGCCCACCGGCGCAGGCCGCGGGCGCCGTCGGGCACCCAGAGCTCGGCGCTGCGCGCGCCGAGGGCCGTCACCGCGGACCGCACGAGCACGCGGGCGACCGCGTCGAGCCCGGCGACGCCCGCGAGGTCGGCGGCCGTCCCGTGCAGGCTCCGCACCTGGCGCTCGGCCGCCTCGGCGGTCCGGCGCGCGTCGACGAGCTCGCGCTCGAACCGCGCCCGCTCGCGCGCGCCGAGCATCGCCACCTCGACGAGCAGGTCCCCGTGGCAGCGGCGCTCGATCGCGGTGAGCAGCACGGGCTCGCGGCCGGCGGGGGTGCGCACCTCGACGGCCACCTCGTCGACGCGCCCCTCGACGCGCAGGAGGGGGCCGAGGTGCGTCTCCCAGTAGATGCGGCCGCCCACGGTGAGCAGCTCGCCGAGGCGCCGGCCCGCGAGCGCCGCGACGTCGGGCACGTCGACGAGGCGCCGCAGCTCGGCGTTCGCGTCGACGACCCGCGCCTCCGCGTCGAGGAGCAGGAGGGCCACCGGCGCGAGCTCCCAGCGCTCGGCGCGCGAGCGCGGCATCAGGAGGTCCGCAGCCAGTCGCGCACGGCGCGCACGAGGAGGTCGGGGTGCGACAGGTTGGGGCAGTGCCCCACCGAGTCGATGACGACGAGGTCGCTCCCGGGCACGTGCTCGTGCACGTACGCGCCGACCTCGGGCGGGGCGACGACGTCCTCGCGGTTCTGCACGACGAGCGTCGGCGTGCGCACGTGCGCGAGGTCGGCCCGGTTGTCCGCGAGGAACGTCGCGCGCGCGAACCGGCGGGCCGCCGACGGGTCGTTGCGGCAGAAGACCTCGGCGAGCTCCGCGCCGAGCGCGGGCCGGTCCGGGTTGCCGACGATGACGGGCGCCATGACCTTGGCCCACCCGATGTAGTTGGCGTCCATCGTCTCCAGCAGCTCGCCGATCTCGTCGGCGCTGAACCCGCCGCGGTAGTCGCCGTCGTCGACGTAGCGCGGGCTGGGCCCGACGAGCACGAGCCGGGAGAAGAGGTCGGGCCGCTCCGCGGCGGCGAGCACGCCGATCATGGCGCTCACCGAGTGACCGACGAAGACCACGGGCTCGTCGGCGACCTCCTCGACGATCTCCACGACGTCGGCCGCGTACCCGGCGAGGTCGGCGTGCCGCTCCGGGTCGTACGCGGCGGCGTCGGACGCCCCGCAGCCGGCGTGGTCGAAGAGGACGACGCGGTGGTCGACGGCGAGCTGCGGCGTCACGAGCCGCCACATCGCCTGGTCGCAGCCGAACCCGTGCGCGAGGACCATCGTGGGAGCGCCGGACCGCTCCCCCACGACCTGCACGTTGTTGCGCGCCCGCACGTCCACGGACGACAGCGTAGGGCCAGACGGGCGTCTCACCCCGCCCCGTCGCGGGTGAGATCGCGGGCCGTCCCCGCGGCGTACGGGTGAGATCGCGGGCGGCGTCCGCGCGGGGCGCGGCGGGCCGCCTCGCGCACGGCAGAATGGGCGCCATGCGTGTCTCGGCGAAGGCGGACTATGCGGTGCGGGCGTGCGCCGAGCTCGCGGCGTCCCCGCACGGGGACCCCGTGCGCGCGGAGGACCTCGCGGCGGGCCAGGGCCTGCCCGTGAGCTTCCTCGAGCGGATCCTCGGCGACCTGCGGCGGGCCGGGATCGTCGCGAGCGTGCGCGGCCGGGCGGGCGGCCACCGGCTCGCGCGGCCCGCGGACGAGGTGACGCTCGCGGACGTGTTCCGCGCCGTCGACGGGCCGCTCGTGACGGTGCGCGACGAGCGCCCGCCGAGCCTCGAGTACGAGGGGTCGGCCGCGGGCCTGCTCGAGGTGTGGGTGGCCCTGCGCGCGAGCGTCCGCGACGTCCTGGACCGGGTCACGGTCGCGGACGTCGTGCGCCGCGACCTCCCCGAGGAGGTCCACGCCCTGGCGGCGCGGGCCGACGCGTGGGAGAACCCGTGACGTCGCGGGCCGCCCGCTGACGCCGCGCCCGGGCGTCCGTTAACACTCGCCCACGATGTGGTCCGGCGCTTCACATACTGGACCTGCTCGGTCAACCTTGTCAGGACACGTCGGGCGCCCGCCCGGCCATCCGAGCACGGAGGACTGCGGTGCGGACGCTCATCCTGCTGGCCCTCGTGGGCCTCGGCGCCCAGCTCGTCGACGGCAGCCTCGGCATGGCCTACGGCGTGACGTCGACGACGCTCCTCCTCGCCATCGGGACGAACCCCGCGACCGCGTCCGCGACGATCCACCTCGCCGAGATCGGCACGACGCTCGCCTCCGGGGCCGCGCACTGGCGGTTCGGCAACGTGGACTGGAAGGTCGTGCTCCGCATCGGCGTGCCGGGAGCCGTCGGCGCGTTCGCGGGCGCGACGTTCCTGTCGAGCCTGTCGACCGAGGTCGCGGCGCCGGTCATGTCGCTCCTGCTGCTCGCGCTCGGCCTCTACGTGCTCGTCCGCTTCACGGTCGCGGGCCTGCCGACGGGCCGGCTCGGCCTGCCGCTGCGCAAGCGGTTCCTCGGCCCGCTCGGCCTCGTCGCCGGGTTCGTCGACGCGACGGGCGGCGGCGGCTGGGGCCCGGTCGGCACGCCCGCCCTGCTCGCCTCGGGACGCATCGAGCCGCGCAAGGTCATCGGGTCGATCGACACGAGCGAGTTCCTCGTCGCCGTCGCCGCGTCGCTCGGCTTCCTCCTCGCGCTCGGCTCGCAGGGCATCGACCTCCTCTGGGTCGGCGCGCTCCTGCTCGGCGGTCTCGTCGCCGCGCCGATCGCCGCGTGGCTCGTGCGGCACCTGCCGCCGCGCGTCCTCGGCTCGGCCGTCGGCGGGGTCATCGTCCTCACCAACGTCCGGACGCTGCTCCGCTCGGACGCGGTCGACGCCGACGGCACCGTCCAGGGTGTCGTCCTCGGGCTCGTCGCCGTGCTCTGGGCCGCCGCCGTCGCCTGGTCGGTCCGCGAGCACCGCCGCGCGTCCGCCCTCGCGGCCGCCGACGCCGACTCCCCCGAGGCCGCCGGCTCGCCCGAGGCCGCCGAGGCCCCCGCCGCCCGCTGACGCCGACCATGCGCCTGGCTCCCGTCCGGGGCCCGGAACGGGAGACAAGCACATGCTCGGCGCGCCACAGGCGCATGCTCGGCGCGCTCAGTCGCGCGCGTAGCGCCGCACGAACGCCGCGAGGATCCGCCCCGGGAAGCGCACGTCGCCCCGGCGCACGACGGCCTCGACCTCGCCCGCGGTCTCGGGCGGGAAGTACCCGTACCCCTGGTAGACCTCGATCCGCGTGAGGATGCCCGCGAGGTCGAGCTCCGGGTGGAACTGCGTCGCGTAGAGGTTCTCCCGGACCCGGAACATCTGGACCGGGCACGCGTCCGACGACGCGAGGAGCACGGCGTGCGGGGGCAGCTCGCGCACGGCCTCCTTGTGCCCGACGTACGCCTCGAACGCGTCGGGCAGGTCGGCGAGCAGCGGGTCGGCGCGCCCGGCGGGCGTGAGCCGGACCGTCACCGGCGAGATCGGCTCGGCGTACGTGCCGTCGAGGACCGCGCCCTCGTGGAGCCCGAGCGTCCCGACCCCGTAGCAGGCGCCGAGGAACGGCAGGTCCCGGTCGACGATCTCGTCGAGCAGCGGCGCGAGCTCGCGCTCGACGCGGCGCTGCACCGGCGACTTCTCGTCCTCCGGGAGCGACGAGTCGAACGGGCTGCCGCCGACGATGACGCCCGAGTAGTCGTCGAGACGGAGCGCGGGCAGGGGTCCTGCTTCCATCCGCACCCGGCGCAGCTGGCCGGCGCGCAGCCCCGCGTACCGCAGGACGGCGGCGTGCTCGCCGTCCGCCGCCGGGTCCTCCGCCCGCGACGCGAGCAGCAGGAACGGCCTCATGCGCCACGGTAGGCACCGACCGGGGGCGCTCGCCCGCGGCGCGCCGGGGCCGGGCGCCGGGTCGCCCGCCGCGCGGGGGTCGCGCGGCGGACGACCGGGGCCCGGCCGGGAGGCGGTCAGCTCCAGCGGAACAGGCGCACGGCGAGCGGCAGCAGCACGGCCGTCCACACCGCCATGACGACCATCTGCAGCGCCGGGAAGCCGTCCTCGAACCAGCCCGCCGTGAGCGCCTGGGACGCCGCCCCGAGGGGCGTGAACTGCCCGATGTCGCGCACGACGTCCGGCATGATCGGCCCCGGCGTCCACAGGCCCGACAGGAACAGCAGCGGGAAGTACAGGAGCGTCCCGACCGCGGACGCCGTGCTCCCCTTCGACGCCCGGGCGGCGACGAGCGTGCCGAGCGAGAGCATCGACAGCACGGTGAGCAGGAACGCGAGCACGACCGTCGCGAGGTGGCGCGGCGCGACGAGCCCGAACACGAGCTGCCCGACGACGAGCGCGAGCACGGTCGCGACGACGATCGCCACGAGGTTGATGACGACGTGCGCGACGACGATCCCCTGGGGCCGCATGGGCGTCGTCGAGAGGCGGCGCAGCATCCCCTTCTCGCGGAACGTGGCGAAGTAGACGGGCATCGTCGTGAGGGCCGGCGTCGCGACGGCGACCGCGAGGACGACCGGGACGAAGGCGGCGACCGCCGTCAGCCCGTCCCACGGCGCGCCCATCCCCTCGATCGTGTCGCGCATGCCGGGGATCGCGAACCCCACGCCGACGAGCAGCACGGTCGGGAACACGAGCGCGAAGAACACGCTCGCCCCGTCACGGAGCCAGAGGCGGGTCTCGGTGGTCAGCAGGGTCGTGAACCCGCGCCACCCGGAGCCCCGGGTGCTCGACAGGGGCGGGGACAGGGTCGCGGCGCTCATCGGGAGGCTCCTTCGGTGCGGGTGCCCGCGGCCGTGCCGTCGGGCGCGTGGTCGTAGGTGCGGCCGGTGACGGCCACGAAGACGTCCTCGAGGGACCGGGAGACCGTGCGCACGTCGTCGGGCACGACGTCCCGCTCGGCCAGCGCGAGCACGACGGCGGGCAGCACCCGGCGCGTCCCGCGGACCTCGATCTCCCGCCTGACGACGTCGATCGCCTCGACGTCGGCGAGCCCCGCGAGCGTGTGGAGCGCGAGGTCGTGGTCGTCCGCGGGCACGCGCAGCCGCAGCGTCCGCGAGTCGTCGAGGGCGTCGATCAGCTCGGCGGGGCTGCCCTCGGCGACGACGCGGCCGGCGTCGATGACGACGAGCCGGTCGCACAGGCGCTCCGCCTCGTCCATGAAGTGGGTGACGAGCAGGACGGTGACGCCGCGGTCGCGCACGCGCTCCACGAGGTCCCAGGTGGCGCGCCGCGCCTGCGGGTCGAGCCCCGTCGTCAGCTCGTCGAGGATCGCGACGCGCGGGTTCCCGACGAGCGCGAGCGCGATCGACAGGCGCTGCTTCTGCCCGCCCGAGAGCTTCGCGTAGGCCACGCGGCGGTGCTCGGCGAGGTCGAGCAGCCCGAGGAGCTCCTCGACGTCCGCGGGCGCCTCGTAGAACGACGCGAAGAGGCGCAGCGCCTCCTCGACGGTGATCTTGTCGGTGAGCGACGACTCCTGGAGCTGGACGCCCAGCGCGCCGCGGACCAGCTCGGGACGGGACTGCGGGTCGACGCCGAGTACGCGCACCGACCCGCCGTCGGCCTCGCGCAGCCCGGCGAGGCACTCCACGGTCGTCGTCTTGCCGGCGCCGTTGGGCCCGAGGATGCCGAAGATCTCGCCGGGGCCGACGGTGAAGCTCACGTCGTCGACGGCGACCTTCGGCCCTCCGGAGCCGTTCGGCGCGGGGTACGTCTTGTGCAGGTTGCGGACCTCGACGACCGGCGCGGCGGCGTCGGGCGAGGTCGTGGCGCGGGCCGCGGCGGCGGCCGTCGGGCGTGGTGCGGTGGTCATGCGGACCTCCTGAGGGTGTGCGGGACCGACCGAGCGGCGCGGCGCCGTCGGGTGGGGTCGTGCGGACGTGGTGAGAGCGGCGGTCAGACCGAGGAGACGCTCCGGGCGAACTCGACCGGACGGACCGCGACGCCCCGCAGGACGAGGCGGACGAGGAGCGCGGCGAGGGCGAAGGCGGCGAGCCCTCCGAGCGCCGCGCCCCAGACGGGGGCCAGGGGGATCCCGACCCACTCGGCGAGCGCCCGGCCGAACCAGCCCGACTGGAGGGAGACCTCCACGAGCACGACCGGGACGAGGGCGACCAGGACGAGCGCGGTGCCGCCCCAGAAGCCCGAGCGGTAGTAGCCCAGCGCGACGACCGTGCCCGCCAGGAAGTACACCGCGCAGAACAGCGAGTGCACGAGGAGCACGAGGCCGAACTCGGACCCGTCCTCGTAGAGCTGTTCCTGGGCGGCCTCGGCCGGCCACCCGTTGCGCGTGAAGAGCCACCACTGGCACCAGGTGACGACGGCCGAGGCGAGACCGTAGGTCACGCCCGTCACGGCCGCGGCGCACCACAGCCCGTGCGCGAACGCGCGGCGCGTACCGCCGGCCGCGACGTGGAGCGCGACCATCGACAGCGGCAGGACGATCCCCATGACGAGGAGGTAGAACCGCGCGGACTCCGCGACGCTGCTCACCGCGGTGAGGTCCACGTCGTCGCTGCGCTGCATGAAGAAGAGGATGATCCCGCCCACGAGGATCGCGATCGCCCAGAACCACACCCCGACGTACCAGGTCGCGTTGACCGCGTACTCGGCGGTCGAACGGACGCCGCGGCGGTGGGCGGCGGCCACCAGGGCCGCGCGCTGCGCGTCACGGTCCCGCGGCGCGGTGCGGGTCGCGGTGCTCATCGCGCCTCCTCCCGGTCAGTGCCGGATCGTCGGGTCAGGTGGACGAACAGGTCCTGGACGGGCACACTGCCCACCTCGAGGCCGGCGGCGGCCGCCGCGGCGCGCTCGTCGTGCGCGAACGTGCCGAAGAGCGTGACCTGCGCCGTGCCGCCGAGCCGCTGTCGCGCGAGCACCTCCCGGCCCGCCACGAAGCGGTCCACGAGCCCGGCCGGGCCGGTGAGGCTCACGCCCCGGCCCCGGACGTCCTCGGCGGGCTCGGCGAGGAGGACCCTGCCCCGGTCGATGACGACGACGTCCTCGAAGAGGCGCTCGACCTCGTCGATGAGGTGGCTCGACAGGACGATCGTCCGCGGGTGCTCGGCGTAGTCGGCGACGAGCGCGTCGTAGAACGCGTACCGGCTCGGGGCGTCCATGCCGAGGTAGACCTCGTCGAAGATCGTCAGGGGCGCGCGGGACGCGAGGCCGAGGACGGCGCCGAAGGCGGACCGCTTGCCGCGCGAGAACGAGTCGGGCGTCTTGCGCAACGGGATCTCGAACTCGTCGAGCAGGCGCTCGGCCAGGTCTGCGTCCCAGTGCGGGCGCATCGCGGCGTAGTACGCGAGCGTGTCCCTCGCCTTGCTGTCGCCCCAGACGTCGCCGCTCTCGCGCACCAGCTGGGTGTGCACCGTGGCCCAGGGGTTCTCGAACGGGTCCTCCAGGTCCCCCTCGGGGCCGACGAGCACCGAGCCCTCGCTCGGCCGGCGGAACGCGGCGAGCAGCGCGGCGAGCGTCGTCTTGCCCGCCCCGTTGCGACCGAGCAGACCGGTGATCGTCCCGGGGCGGATGGTCAGGGTGGCGCCGGCGAGCGCGGGCTCGTCGTCGCGGTCGTAGCGCACGACGACGTCGCGCAGCTCGGCGCCGAACGGCTCGGTCGTGCTCGGGACGGGCAGGGGCCGGGCGGTCACGGGATCACCTCGGGGTGTCGGTGGGTCGGTCGGGCGGCGCGTCGTGCCGGGGACGGCCGAGGACGTGCTCGACGATCGCGGTCGCGGGGATGCCGAGCAGGTCGGCCTGGACCAGCGCGGGGTCGAGCACGTCGGCGAAGAAGCGCTCGCGGTGCTCGGCGAGCAGCCGCTCGCGCGCACCGGGCGCGACGAACATGCCGAGCCCGCGCCGCTTGTAGAGCACGCCCTCGTCGACGAGGAGCGAGAACGCCTTGGCGGCGGTGGCCGGGTTGATGCGGAACGTCGTCGCGAACTCCGTGGTCGACATGACCTGCTCCTCCTCCGCCGTCTCCCCCGCGAGGACCTGCGCCCGGATCATCTGGGCGATCTGGAGATAGATGGGTTCCGGTCCGTCGAACATGGCACCCATCCTCTCCCGGTTCACGTGTTCAGTGGTTCATTACTCCACTAATGAACCATAGACCTGGACGTGTCCGCAACCCCCTGGGCCGGGAGAACCCTGGTCGCCGCGCCCTCGGCTGCGGTCCCCCGGGTGGCGGCCTCGCCGGGCGACGACCGACGCTGGTGGTCGACAACGGACCTTCGAGGCGGGAGGCGGCGTGGACGGAGCGTGCGAGCTCGCCGGCGGGACGCCGTGGGCCGAGCCGCTGAGCACGTGGACGAGCCTCGCGTTCGTCGTCGCCGGCGTGGCGGTCGTCGTGGACGCGCTGCGCGCCCGGCGGAGCACCGCTCCGGCCCGGCGGCGAGGCCCCGCACGGCACGACGACGCGGCGGACGTCGGTCTGCGGGTCGCCCTCGGGGTGCTGGTGGTCCTCGTCGGCGTCGGCTCCGTGATCCAGCACGGGCCGTCGCCGTCGTGGAACCCCGTGGTCCACGACCCGCCGCTGCTCGGCGCGCTCGCGCTCGTCGCCGCGGACGCGCTCGCCGACCTCGGCAGCCGCCGCGTGCGGACGTGGTGGTGGCTCGTCCCGACGCTCGTCGACGTCGTCCTCGCGGCCGTCGCGGTCGGCGCGTCGGCGGCGGCGCAGGTCGCCGTGGCGGTGGTCGCGGTGGCGGCGAGCGTCGTGCGGGCGTGGCGACGCCCCGCCGTCCGACGCCGCACGGTCACCGCGCTCGCCCTCCTCGCCGTGGGCGGGGCGATCGGCACGCTGACCCGGGCCGGGTGGCCGCTGTGCGACGCGGACGGCCCGCTCGGCGTGACGCTCCAGGGCCACGCGGTGTGGCACGTGCTCGCGGCGGTCGCGCTGTGGGTGCTCGCCCCGACGATCGGCACGCGCGGGAGCACGACCCCCGAGGGCGGCCTTCGGGGCGCGAGGTAGAGCCCTGGTCGTCGACCGACCAGGGCTCCACCTCGGGGTCAGGCGGAGGCGGGGGCCCCGGCGAAGGCGGCGCGGACGCCGTCGAGGTCGGCGGCGACGAGCTCGGCGAGCTGCACCGCGTTGAGCGCGGCGCCCTTGCGGAGGTTGTCGTTCGACACGAAGAGCACGAGCCCGCGCCCGCCCGGTACCGACTGGTCGGTGCGGACGCGCCCGACGAAGGACGGGTCCTTGCCGGCGGCCTCGAGCGGGTTGGGCACGTCGGACAGCGCGACGCCCGGCGCGGCGGCGAGGATCTCACGCGCGCGGTCGGGGGTGATCGGCGCGCCGAACTCGGCGTGGATCGCGAGCGAGTGGCCGGTGAAGACGGGCACGCGCACGCACGTGCCGGCGACGGCGAGCTCGGGCAGGTCGAGGATCTTGCGCGACTCGTTGCGCAGCTTCTTCTCCTCGTCGGTCTCCTCGAGCCCGTCGTCGACGATCGAGCCGGCGAGCGGCACCACGTTGAACGCGACGTTGCGCGGGAAGGCCGACGGCGCCGGCAGCGCGACGGCCGAGCCGTCGTGCACGAGCCCCGTCAGCCCCGCGCCCTCGCCGTCGGCCGCGGCGCCCGCGACCGCCTGCGCGCGCAGCTCCTCGGCCCCGGCGAGGCCGGCGCCGGACACGGCCTGGTACGTCGCGACGACCAGGCGCTCGAGCCCGGCCTCGTCCGCGAGCGGCTTGAGGACGGGCATCGCGGCCATCGTCGTGCAGTTCGGGTTCGCGACGATGCCCTTGCGCGCCGCGCGCAGCGCGCCCGGGTTGACCTCGGACACGACGAGCGGCACGTCGGGGTCCATGCGCCACGCGGACGAGTTGTCGATGACGACGGCGCCCGCCTCGGCGAAGCGCTCGGCCTGCGCCTTCGACGTCGCGCCGCCCGCAGAGAAGAGCGCGACGTCGATGCCGCGCAGCGCGTCGGTCGGGGTCGCGGCGACGTCCTCGACGACGACGTCCTCGCCGCGCCACGGCAGCGTCGTGCCCGCGGAGCGCGCGGACGCGAAGTACCGGATGCTCGCGACGGGGAAGTCGCGCTCGTCGAGCAGGCGGCGCATGACGGCGCCGACCTGGCCGGTCGCGCCGACGACGGCGAGGTGCAGGCCGGGCAGCGCGTCGGGCGCGGCGGCGGAGGTGCTGTGGGTGCTCATGATCGGTGTCTTCCTCTCGTCCGTCGGGTCAGCGGCCGGTGCCGGCGTAGACGACGGCCTCGCCGTCGGCGGCGTCGAGCTCGAACGCGGTGTGCACGGCGCGGACCGCGTCGTCGAGCGAGTCCTCGCGCGTGACGACGGAGATCCGGATCTCGGAGGTGGAGATCATCTCGATGTTGATCCCCGCGTCGCGCAGCGCGCCGAACAGCTTCGCCGAGACGCCGGGGTGCGACTTCATGCCCGCCCCGACGAGCGAGAGCTTGCCGATCTGGTCGTCGAACTGGAGCGAGTCGAACCCGATCTCGCCCTGGAGGGCGCTGAGCGCCGACATCGCGGCCGGGCCGTCGCCCTCCGGCAGGCTGAACGAGATGTCCGTGAGGCCCGTGCGGGCCGCGGAGACGTTCTGCACGATCATGTCGATGTTCACGCCCGAGCCCGCGACGACCTCGAAGATGCGCGCGGCGGTGCCGGGCACGTCGGGCACCCCGACGACCGTGATCTTGGCCTCGCTGCGGTCGTGCGCGACGCCGGAGATGATCGGGGCTTCCATGACGGTCTCCTCGGGGATGTCTGCAGAGCTGGTGCCGGCGGTGGGTGCGGGGTGCCGGGCGGGGCTGGTGTAGGCGTCGGCGCTGACGAACGTGCCCTCCTTGCCGGAGAACGACGAGCGCACGTGGATGGGCACGCCGTACCGGCGGCCGTACTCGACGCAGCGCAGCGCGAGCACCTTGGCCCCGCTCGCCGCCATCTCGAGCATCTCCTCGTACGTGATGCGGTCGATCTTGCGCGCGCTCGGGACGAGGCGCGGGTCGGCGGTGAACACGCCGTCGACGTCGGTGTAGATCTCGCACACGTCGGCGTCGAGGCCGGCGGCGAGCGCGACGGCCGTCGTGTCGGAGCCGCCGCGGCCGAGCGTCGTGACGTCGTTCGTCGACTCCGTGACGCCCTGGAACCCGGCGACGATCGCGACCTGGCCCTTCTCGATCGTCTCGCGGATGCGGTGCGGCACGACGTCGACGATGCGGGCCTTGCCGTGCACGGCGTCGGTGATGACGCCCGCCTGCTGTCCCGTGAACGACTTCGCGCGCACGCCGAGGTTGGTGATCGCCATCGCGAGGAGCGACATCGAGATGCGCTCGCCCGCGGTGAGGAGGATGTCCATCTCGCGCTGCGGCGGGAGGGGGCTGACCTGCTGGGCGAGGTCGATGAGCTCGTCCGTCGTGTCGCCCATCGCCGAGACCACGACGACCACGTCGTTCCCGGCTCTCTTGGTCTGCGCGATGCGCTTGGCCACGCGCTTGATGCTCTCGGCGTCCGATACCGACGAACCGCCGTACTTCTGCACGACAAGTGCCACGTGCTGCTCCGTCTGTCGCCGGCCTCCGTCTCTCTCAACGGCCCGCCGGGTGCTTGTGGGTCGATCGATGATAGGCACGACGGCCGCGGGACGGCCACGACCGTCCCGCCATGCGGTCGGCCGGTCAGGGCACGAGCTGGCGCACGCGCTCGACGGGACCGGCCACGACGACGTACCCGAGCCCCACGACGACCGCTCCGCCGACGACGTTCCCGAGCCCGACCCACAGCACGTTGCGCGCGAGCTCGGCCCACGTCGTCCAGCCCTCGCCGGAGAACAGCCCGAGCGAGAACGTCGTCATGTTGGCCACGACGTGCTCGAAGCCGGACGAGATGAACGCGAGCACGGCCCAGAAGACGACGATCGCCTTCCCCGCCTCCGACTCCAGCCGGCCGCAGGCCCAGATCGCGGCGCACACGAGGAGGTTGCACAGGATGCCGCGCGCGAGGAGCTGGCCGCCGGACTCGTGCGCCTTCGCGGCGAGCATCGAGGCGACCATGTCGCCGGCGGCCGCGTTCGAGCGCAGCACGCCCGCCTGCACGACGAGCCAGCCGAAGGCCATCGAGCCGACGAGGTTGCCGCCGAGGCAGAACGCGAGCGTGCCGGCCGCCGGTCCGAGCCGGATCGAGCGCGTCGCGACGCCCTGGGCGAGGATCATCATCGCGGACGTCGCGAGCTCGGCCCCCGCGAGCACCACGAGCGTGAGCGCCGCGGCGAAGACCGTGCCGGCGACGAGCCGCTCGGCGGGCGCTCCGGCGGCGAGGAAGGGCCCGGCGGTCGCGACCATGAGCACGACGCCGACCCCGATGTACGCACCGGCGAGCGCGGACGCGACGAGGTAGCGCAGCGGGCGGCGCGTCGCCTCGACCTTCGCCCGCGCCGCGTCGGACTGGACGGAGAGCGCCTGGGCGAGGGTCTTCACGGGTCGATCCTCGCGGGCGCGCGGCGCCCCCGGCAGGGTCCCTCGTCGTGCGCGCGAGGGACCGAGGTCAGAGGGGCGAGGGACGCGGGTCGACGACGGCCGCGACGATCGCCTCGATCGCGAACTCGCTCGCCTCGCCGAGGTCGACGACGGTGGGGTCGAGGAGCCACTGCACCTGGAGCCCGTCCATGACGGCGAGGATCGCGGCCGCGGCGTGCCGCACGGTCGCCGGGGTCGTGACGCCGCGCTCGGCGCACAGCTCCTCGAACGCCTCGACGGCCTCGGCGCGCAGGGTGCGGTAGCGGACCTCGAAGAACGAGCGCGCGGGGTGCCCGTCGGTCACGGACTCCGACGACAGCACGGCGTAGGCCTGCACGATCCCCGCGCGCCGGGCGTTGAGGAACGCCGTCCGCACGAGGTGGCGGAACATCTCCAGCCCGCCCGGGATGTGCTGGGGCTCGAGCTCGGCGACGTCGGTCTCGTCCCGGTAGCGCAGGACCTCGAGCAGCAGGTCGTCCTTGGACCCGAAGTGGTGGAGGATCCCGGCGTGGGTCATGCCGACCTGCTCGGCGATCTCCACGAGCGGCCCGTTGTGGTAGCCCTTGCTGCCGAACGTCACCATCGCGGCCTGCAGGATCTCCTCGCGCCGGCGGACGGTCTCCGCGCGCATCCGAGGACGCCGCGTGCTGGTGCTCCGGGGCATCGTCGCCTCCCCCTCCTCGTCGTCGCCGTCGTCGTCGTCGCCGTCGGTCCTGGTCGGCTCCCGGAGGTCGTCGACCGCCGTGCGCCGGGGGCGATCCTACGCACGTCCGACGCCCGCTCGCACCGCGTCGCGGCCCCGCCCGGACGAACAAACCGCCTCTGACCTGCACCGATACCGCTTCTTGCCAACTTACTGACTGGGCGGTAAGTTCATCGCCATCAGCCGCTCGATGACGAGGAGCCGTTCGTGACACCGCAGTCCCGCCCGGGAGCCGCCCCCTCCCCGGAGCTCGACGACCTGCGCGCCCGTGCGCAGGGTCTGCCGCTCCGCGAGAAGGTCCGCCTCCTCACCGGGGCGTCGATGTGGCGCACGCACGGCCACGCCGGGCTCGGGCTGCGCCCCGTCGTCCTGTCCGACGGTCCCGTCGGGGTCCGCGGCACGGGCGTGGTCGAGGGCGAGACCTCGGTGCTCTTCCCCTCCCCCAGCGCGATCAGCGCGACGTGGGACCGCGCCGTCGCGCACGCGACCGGCCGGGCGTTCGCCCGCGAGGCCCGCGACCACGGCGTCGACGTCGTGCTCGCGCCGCAGGTGAACATCCAGCGCACGCCCGTGGGCGGGCGCCACTTCGAGTGCTACTCCGAGGACCCGTACCTCACCGCCGAGATCGGCACGCACGTCGTGCGCGGCCTGCAGGACGAGGGCGTCGCGGGGTGCGTCAAGCACTACGTCGCCAACGACTCCGAGACCGACCGGACGAGCTACGTCGCCCGCGTCGACCCGCGCACGCTGCGCGAGGTCTCCCTCGCCCCGTTCGAGGCGGCGGTCGACGCCGGCGCGTGGTCGGTCATGGCCGCGTACAACCAGGTCGACGACGGCACCGAGACCTCCCCCATGACCGCGCACCGGCACCTGCTCACCGAGGTGCTCAAGCGCGAGCTCGGGTTCGACGGCCTCGTCGTCTCGGACTGGGTCGCGACGCACACCACCGCCGCGTCGGCGAACGGCGGCCTCGACCTCGTCATGCCGGGGCCGGGCGGCCCGTGGGAGGACCGGCTCGTGCGCGCCGTCGAGGACGGGCTCGTGCCCGAGGCGGAGGTCGACGACAAGGTCGCGCGGCTCCTCCTGCTCGCGCGCCGCGTCGGCGCGCTCGACGAGCCCGCGCGACCGGTGACGTGGGACGGCGACCTGCGGGCCCTCGTCCGCCGCACCGCCGCGCGCGCGACCGTCGTCCTGCGCTCCGACGCCGCGAACCCGGTGTGGGACCGGCCGGCGCCGCGCTCGGTCGCGCTCGTCGGGCCCAACGCCGTGCGCCCGCACGTGCTCGGCGGCGGCAGCTCGACCGTGGCGCCCGCGCACGTCGTCACCCCGGCCGAGGGCCTCGCCGCCCGCTGGCCCGACGCGCGGCTCACCGTGGCCCGCGGCGGCGACGCGCGCCGTCTGGCACCCCGCCTCGACCTCGCGGCCCGCGCGCGCCCGGGCGAGGCGGTCCAGGTCACGTGGCTCGACGCGGAGGGCGCGACCCTGCGCAAGGAGGTGCTCCCCGCGTGGGACGGCTTCCTGCGCGACCTGCCCGACGCGGTCGACACCGTCGTGCTCGACGTCGACGTGCTGCTCGACGAGCCCGGCGACCACACGATCGAGGTCGGCACCGTGCCGGGCCACACGGTCGAGGTGGACGGCGTCGTCGTCGCGCACGACCCGCACCGCTCGGGCGTCGAGGTCATCCTCGACTCGTCGATCAACAACCCCGAGGGCGTCCCGGCGCTCGTGCACGTCGACGCCCCGCGCCGCGTGCGCGTGACGGCCACGCTGCTCGTCACGCGCGCCCAGGGCTACGGGAACCTGGTGCGCGCCGAGCTGCGCCACCGCGTGCCCGCGCCGTCGGCCGACGCCGAGATCGCCGAGGCGGTCGAGGCGGCGCGCGCCGCGGACCTCACGGTCGTCGTCGTCGGCACGAACGAGGAGGTCGAGTCCGAGGGCTGGGACCGCACGGGCCTCGCCCTCCCCGGCCGCCAGGACGAGCTCGTCGAGCGCGTCCTCGACGCCGACCCCGACGCGGTCGTCGTCGTCAACGCGGGCGCGCCCGTGGTGCTGCCGTGGCTCGACCGCGCCCGCACCGTGCTGTGGGTCTGGTTCCCCGGCCAGGAGGCCGGCCACTCGATCGCCGACGTCCTCGCGGGCGCGGTCGAGCCCGCCGGCCGCCTGCCGTGGACGCTCCCGGCCGCCGAGGCCGACGTCCCCGTCCCCCACGCCCTCCCCGCGGACGGCGTGGTCGAGTACTCCGACGGCGTGCACGTCGGCCACCGCGCGTGGGTGCGCTCGGGCCGCGTGCCCGCCGCCCCCTTCGGGCACGGCCTCGGCTGGACCGCGTGGTCCTACGACGAGGCGGGGCCCGCGACCCGGACGCCCGACGGCGACGTCGCCGTCACCGTCCGGCTCACCAACACCGGGGACCGGGACGGCCGCGAGACCGTCCAGGTCTATCTCGAGGCCCCCGCCGCGCCCGCCTCCGCCCCGGTCGCGCACCGCGACCGGCCCGCGCGCTGGCTCGGCGGGTTCGCCTCGCTCGACGTGGCCGCGGGCGACCGGGCCGACGTCACCGTGACCGTCCCGCGCCGCAGGTTCGAGGTGTGGGACGCCGACAGCGAGCGCTGGACGCTGCCCGCCGGTCCGTACCGGCTGCGGGTCGGGCGCTCGATCGACGACCTCCGCCTGGACACCGCGGTCCAGCTGCGGGAGAGCACCACCGGACAGGAGTAGCACCGCACCACCGGACCGCGGTTCCACCCCCGGGGCGACGCCCCGACCGACCGCCCCACCACCGCCCACCGTCCCGGCGCACCGCCGGGTCACGTTCTCGAAGGAGAGACTCATGAGGTTGAAGGCCTCCGCGATCGCGCTCGGCGTCGCGACAGCCCTCGTGCTCACCGGCTGCTCGGCGTCGTCGGGCGACGGCGACGACGCCCCCACCGGTGCCGCGGGCGCGGCCCTGACGATCGCCAAGCCGGACGGCGCGATCGCGACCGAGTCGAACAACCCCTGGATCGGCGACTCGTCCGCGCTCAAGCTCGGCTACGTCAACGCGATCTACGAGCCCGTCGGCTTCGTCAACGTCGTCAACCCGTCCGACCCGGTGAAGCCGTGGCTCGCGTCCGAGATCACGTGGTCCGACGACTACACGTCCGTGCAGCTCACCGCGCGCGCCGACGTCACGTGGAACGACGGCACGGACCTCACCGCCGACGACATCGCGTTCTCCTACCAGATCCTCCTCGACACCCCCGAGCTCAACACCGCGGCGCTCCCGCTCGAGTCCGTCGCCGTCGACGGCGACGTCGTCACCCTGACGTTCACGAGCTCGATGTACGCGAAGCAGGACAAGGTGCTGCACCGCTACGTCGTGCCGAAGCACGTGTGGGAGTCGGTCGGCGACCCCACGACGGAGACGAACCCCGAGCCGGTCGGCACCGGCCCGTACACGCTCACGACGTTCAGCACGGAGAGCGTCGAGCTCACCGCGCGCGACGACTACTGGGGCGGCGAGCTCGCCGTGCCGACGCTCTACTACGTGTCCTACAACGACAACAACGCCCTCACGACGGCGCTCGCCAACGGCGACGCCGACTGGGCGCAGGCCTTCCTGCCGAACGTGCAGTCGGCCTACGTCGACAAGGACCCGGAGCACAACGTCTACTGGGCGCCGGCCGGCCTCGGCGTCGACGCGATGTTCGTCAACACGACGAAGAAGCCGTTCGACGACGTCGCCTTCCGCCAGGCGGTCAACATGGTCATCGACCGCTCGCAGCACCAGCAGATCGCGCGCGAGGGCGGCGTCCCGCTCCTCACGTCCGTGACCGGCCTCCCGCAGCCCGCGGGCGACCCGTACATCGCGCCCGAGTACGAGGGCCAGGAGTACGCCGTCGACGTCGAGGGCGCGAAGCAGGTCCTCGCGGACGCCGGGTACACGCTCGAGGGCGACGCGCTCGTCGACCCCGACGGCGAGCCGGTCACGTTCGACCTCACCGTGCCGCAGGGCTGGAACGACTACGTCACGGGCATCAGCCTCATCGCCGAGTCGGTCAAGGCGCTCGGGGTCGAGGCGACCGTCACGACCCCCGACGCCGACTCCTGGTGGGCCGCCAAGGGCGAGGGCGACTTCGACGCGATCCTGCACTGGACCGAGACCGGCGCCACGCCGTACGACCTCTACAGCGACATGATGGACGGCCGCTGGCTCAAGCCCGTCGGCGAGGCGGCGGACTACAACTTCGGCCGCTACGACAGCCCCGAGGCGACGGCCGCGCTCGACGAGTACGCCAACGCGACCGACGACGCGACGCGCGAGGCCGCGATCCAGAAGGTGCAGAAGATCTTCGTCGAGGACGTCCCGGCGATGCCGATCGGCACCCGCCCGTTCATCAGCGAGTTCAACACGCGCAGCTACACGGGCTGGCCGAGCGACGACGACCCGTACACGAACGCGGACCCGACGCAGCCCTCCGCGGTGCTCATCCTCACCTCGCTCGAGCCCGCGCAGTGACCCACCACGCCTGACCGACGGGGCGGGCGGGCCGCGACCCGGCCCGCCCGCCCCGTCCACGGCGCGTCCGCGCGCCTCCCCCGCCCGGCCCGCCCTCCCCGGCGATCCGCCCGGGCGGGCTCACGACAGGACCCACGAACAGGTTGGACGAGTGAACACCGATCCCCTGCTGACCGTCACGGACTTCAGCGTGGTCTACGACGTCGACCCGCCGGTCGAGGCCGTCTCCGACGTCTCCTTCACGCTGCACCGCGGCGAGATCCTCGGCCTCGCCGGCGAGTCCGGCTGCGGCAAGACCTCGCTCGCGTACGGCGTCCAGCGCCTCCTGCGCCCGCCGGCCGTCATCCCCTCCGGGCACGCCGTGTTCCACGACGAGTCGGGCGAGGACGTCGACATCGCCGCGCTCTCGGAGTCCGAGATGCGCCGGTTCCGCTGGGACAAGGCCTCGATGGTCTTCCAGGGCGCGATGAACGCGCTCAACCCCGTGACGAAGATCGGCAAGCAGCTCGGGGACGTCTTCGAGACGCACCGCCCCGGTATGAGCCGTGCCGAGCGGACGCGCGAGTGCGGCGAGCTGCTCGACCTCGTCGGCGTGGGCCGCGAGCGCCTGCGCTCCTACCCGCACGAGCTGTCGGGCGGCATGCGCCAGCGCGTGATGATCGCGATGGCGCTCGCGCTCAAGCCGCAGCTCATGATCATGGACGAGCCCACGACGGCGCTCGACGTGCTGGTGCAGCGCGAGATCCTCCAGCAGATCTCGGAGCTGCGCACGCAGTTCGGGTTCTCGGTCATCTTCATCACGCACGACCTGCCGCTGCTGCTCGAGATCTCCGACCGCATCGCGGTCATGCGCCAGGGGCGCATCGTCGAGCTCGACACGGCCTGGAACATCTACCACCACGCGCAGCACGAGTACACGCGCACGCTCCTCGGCTCGTTCCCGAGCCTCACGGGCGAGCGCGGCGGCTTCGTGCGCGGGCGCGGGGACGACGTGTCCGCGGGCGCGGGCGCGGCGGGAGGTGGGGTCCGGTGACCACGCTCGAGTTCCGGCACGTCAGCAAGCGGTACACGGTCCGCGGCGCGGGCGACCTCCTCGCGCTCGACGACGTGACCTTCACGCTCACGTCGGGGCGCACGATCGCCCTCGTGGGGCAGAGCGGCTCGGGCAAGTCGACGATCGCGAAGATCCTCACGCAGCTCGAGCGCGCGACGTCGGGCGCGATCCTGCTCGACGGCGCACCGGTCCCCCGCCGGGGGCGCGCGCTGCGCCGCTACCGGCAGCAGGTGCGCATGGTGTTCCAGGACCCGTTCGCGTCGCTCAACCCCTACCACACGATCCGTCACCACCTCGAGCGCCCGCTGCTGCTCGACCACGTCGTGCCGAAGGACGAGGTCGACGACGAGGTGCACCGTCTCCTCGACCGCGTGCACCTGGACGCCGCGGTCGTCGACCGCCGCCCGCACGAGCTGTCCGGCGGGCAGCGCCAGCGCGTCGCGATCGCGCGCGCCCTCGCGTCGCGGCCCTCGCTGCTCGTCGCGGACGAGCCCGTGTCGATGCTCGACGTGTCGATCCGCCTCGGGGTGCTCAACCTGCTCGCCGAGCTGCAGCACGCGTCGAACCTCGGCGTCCTGTACATCACGCACGACCTGGCGACCGCCCGCCACTTCAGCGACGAGATCATGGTGCTGCACCACGGTCGGGTCGTGGAGCACGGCGCCGCCGACGACGTCATCCTCGACCCCCAGCACCCCTACACCCGCGCGCTGCGCGACGCCTCGCCGAACCCGGAGGTCCACTTCTCCGGCGCCGGGCCGGCCGCCGACGCGTCGAGGAGCCGACCGTGAGATTCTTCCTGCGCCGCACCGCGTTCTACCTGTTCACGGCCTGGGCGGCCATCACCATCAACTTCTTCCTGCCCAGGATGATGAAGGGCGACCCGGTCTCCGCGTACCTCGCGAAGAACCAGGGCAAGGTGAGCCCCGAGGCCGCTGCCTCGCTGCGCACGCTCTTCGGGCTCGACGAGGACCGGTCGCTGTTCCAGCAGTACCTCGACTACTGGGGCCTCATGCTGCACGGCGACCTCGGGCGCTCGTTCTCCAAGGGCCTCGCGCCGGTGGGCGACGTGATCGCCGTCGCGCTCCCGTGGACGCTCGGGCTCGTGGGCATCGCGACGATCCTCAGCTTCTTCCTGGGAAGCTCGATCGGCGCGGTCGTCGGGTGGCGGCGCGGCAGCGCGGCCGACGCCGTCGTGCCCGTCGCGACGTTCATGTCGACCGTCCCGTACTTCTGGATGGGCCTCATCGCGATCGCGGTCTTCTCCAGCGCGCTCGGCTGGTTCCCCGCGTCGCACGCGTACAGCAAGGGCGCGAGCCCCGAGTGGTCGTGGGAGTTCGCGTGGGACGTCGTCCAGCACGGCACCCTCCCGGCGCTGACGATCGTCGTGGCGTCGCTCGGCGGCTGGGTGCTCGGGATGCGCAACATGCTCATCACGGTGCTCGACGAGGACTACGTGACCGTCGCGCAGGCCAAGGGCCTGAGCCCGCGCCGCGTCCTGTCGGGCTACGCGTCGCGCAACGCCGTGCTGCCGCAGCTGTCGAGCTTCGCGCTGTCGCTCGGGTTCATCGTCGGCGGCACGCTCGTCATGGAGCTCGTGTTCTCCTACCCCGGCGTCGGCAAGCTGCTCCTCGACGCGACGAACGCGAAGGACTACCCCCTCATGCAGGGCCTGTTCCTCGTCATCACGCTGTCCGTCCTCGTGGCGAACATCCTGGCGGACGTCGCGCACGCCGCCCTCGACCCGCGCACCCGCATGACGGAGGCCTGAGCCATGACGTCCACCTCGACCCCCACGAGCGGCACGCCGGCCGCGCCGACCGACCCCGCCGCGGCCGCGCCCGTGCCGAGCACGTCGGCGGGCGACGACGGCCGGGCCGGACGGCGACGCCGCCGGACCCGCCGGGGCAGCGGCTTCGCGATGTTCCGCAACGGCAAGTCGCTCACCGGGCTCGCGATCCTCGGGTTCTTCACGGTGCTGGCCGTCTTCGGCGACCTCATCGCGCCCTACGGGCCGCTCGAGAAGGACTTCTCGGCCCTCAAGCAGCCGCCGTCGGCGCAGCACTGGCTCGGCACGACGCACATGGGCGAGGACGTGCTCAGCCAGATCGTCCACGGCACGCGCGGGGTGCTCGTCGTCGGGTTCGTCTCCGGGATCATCGCCACGCTCGTCGCGGTGGTCGTGGGCGTCACGGCCGGGTACGTCGCCGGGTGGCGGTCGGAGTCGCTGTCCGCGCTGACGAACGTGTTCCTCGTGCTCCCGGGCCTGCCGCTCATGATCATCGTCGCGTCGCAGTACGAGAACCCGAGCCTGCTCCTCATCTCGGGCGTGCTCGCGATCACCGGCTGGGCGTGGGGCGGGCGCGTGCTGCGCGCGCAGACCATGTCGCTGCGCAACCGCGACTTCGTCCAGGCCGCGCGGGCCAACGGCGAGCCGATCCACCGGATCATCGCGGTCGAGATGCTGCCCAACCTCACGGCCATCATCGCGTCGAGCTTCGTCGGCACGGTGACCGCCGCGGTCCTGGGCCTGACGACGCTCGCCTTCATCGGCGTCATCCCCATCACGAACCTCAACTGGGGCACGATCCTCTTCTGGGCGCAGCAGAACGGCGCCTTCCCCGACTACTGGTGGTGGTACGTCCCCGCGGGCCTGTGCATCGCGCTGCTCGGCACGGCGCTCTCGCTCGTCAACTTCGGCATCGACGAGTACGTCAACCCGCGCCTGCGCTCGGCGGGCGAGCGGGCCCGCGCGATGCGCAAGAAGGGCTACAAGGTCTCGAGCGGGATCACGGCCGTGAGCGACCGGCCCGACCTCCTCGACCGGAGCGTCGCGCCGCCCCCGCCGGACTCGCCCGCGCCGGACGCGACGGACACCTCCGAGGCGAACCTCGAGGCGGAGGACGACGAGACCGTCGCCACGGGCTGGCCGCACCGCTCGGTGTGAGCCGGCGGGGACCGCTCAGCACCCCGCAGACGTCGGCCCCGGCCGGACGCCCACGGACCCGACGCCCCTCGGTCCGCGAGGCGCCCCGGCCGGGGCCGGCGGTCGTCCCGGGGCGCGGCCCGGCGGCGCGGTGGCGCGGCCCGGTGGCGCGGTGGGTCGGCGGCTCAGAGGAGGCCGGTGACGACGTCGTACCCGAGCTTGAGGATGAGCGCCCCCACGACGACGACGAACACGACCCGCACGAACCCGCTGCCCTTCGCGACCGCCATGCGCGCGCCGACGTAGGCGCCGAGGAGGTTCGCGGCGCCCATGACGAGCCCGAGCCCCCACAGGACCGCGCCGTACGGGACGAAGAAGATGAGCGCGCCCGCGTTCGTGGCGAAGTTGGCGATCTTCGCGAGGGCCGACGCCGGCAGGAACGCGTAGCCGAGGATGCTCACGAGCGAGATGACGAAGAACGTGCCCGTCCCGGGGCCGAGCAGCCCGTCGTAGGTGCCGATGACGAGGCCGATCCCGGCGGCGGCCCAGCGGTGCCCGTTGCCCTCCCAGCGCAGGTTCGTCGCGTGGCCGAGCTTCGGCCGGGCGATCGTGTACGCGGCGACGGCGACGAGCACGACGAGGATGATCGGCGTGAACAGCTCCGCGGGGATGCGCGACGCGAGCGCCGCGCCCCCGATCGCCCCGACGAGCGCGGCGAGGGCCATCGGGCCGGCGGTGCGCAGGTCGGGGCCCACGCGCCGGTAGTACGTCAGCGCGCTCACCGACGTGCCCATGATGCTCGCGAGCTTGTTCGTCGCGAGCGCCTGCACCGGGCTGATGCCCGGGACGAGCAGCAGCGCGGGGAGCTGGACGAGCCCGCCCCCGCCGACGACGGCGTCGATCCACCCGGCGGTGAGCGCGGCGAGGACGAGCAGCACGACGGTCAGCGCGTCGATCTCGAGCCCGCCGGAGGACGGGAGGGCGAAGGCGGGCAGCACCCCCCAGTGGTATCACGGTGCCCCGGGCACGCGTCCGGCGGGCCCACGCGGCGACAGCGCGGTGCGCAGGGGCGATGCTGGTCACGGACGCCGGTCACCGGTCACGCCACGAGGAGGACGTCATGGACGACGACGCACGCACCGCCGACCCGGACGAGCGGCCGGCCGCCCCGGTCCCCCGCGGCACCGTCGAGCACGGCCCCGCGGGCCCCGAGCTCGTCGTCACGCGGACCTTCCGCGCGCCAGCGGCCGACGTCTGGTCGAGCCTCACCGAGCCGGACCGGCTCTCGGCGTGGATCGGCTACTGGGAGGGCGACCCCTCGACGGGCCGGGTCCAGTTCTTCATGACCGCGGAGAGCGACGACCCCGAGCCCGAGGAGTACCGCATCACGCGGTGCGAGCCGCCGCACCGCTTCGCCGGGGACACGCACGTCGGCGACCAGACGTGGCACCTGGGGTTCGACCTCGCCGAGGACGCGGGCGTCACGACGCTCACGTTCCGCCAGGTGCTCGGCCCGGGCGACGACGCGGGCAGCGTCGGGCCCGGGTGGGAGTACTACCTCGACCGGCTCGTCGCCGTGCGCGCGGGGCGCGACCCCGGGACCGTCGCGTGGGAGGCCTACCTGGCGGCGCTGGGCGACCACTACGCGCGGGCCGCGCGCCCGTCCTGACGCGCGCGCCCCGCCGGGTCAGGACTGGAGCGCGTCGTACTCCGCCTCCGTCGCGACGTCGTCCTCGACGTCGAGACGCAGGTGCGCGAGCGCGAGCTGGAGCACGCGCAGCGCGCTCGCCGCCCGCTCGCCCCACAGGGAGACGTACGAGAACTGCCACCACCACAGGCCCTCGAGCTCGCGCCCGGCCTCGTAGTGCTGCAGGCCCTTGGCGAGGCACTCGGCGACGCACGCCAGGTCGCCGGACAGCGACGCCGTGCCCGCCTCCGCGCTGACGAGCGGGTCCGTGATCTCGGCGTAGTCGTCGAACCCGTCGAACAGGCGCGACAGCGCGGTCCGCAGCGGGTCGAGGTCCGTGTCGGGACCGGCGTCGGGCTCGAACCGCTCGACGGGGACGACGTCGCCCATCGCGCCGAGGCGCGCGCCGGCCGCGAGGACGTCGGACAGGGCGAGGAGCAGGAGCGGGAGGACGGCGCCCGGCGCGGCCCCGCCGGCGACCTGCGCCGTCGTCGTGAGGTAGGCCCGCGCCTGGCCGGCCACGCCGTCGCCGATCTCGCGCAGCTCCGGGTCGTGCTCGATCTCCCCCATGCGGGGCCCCTTCCGTCAGCCGCCGATCAGGCGACGTCCTTCGAACGCACGCCCGAGGGTCACCTCGTCGGCGTACTCCAAGTCTCCCCCGACCGGCAGGCCGGACGCGAGGCGGGTGACGCGCAGGCCCATCGGGCCGAGCATGCGCGCGAGGTAGGTCGCGGTCGCCTCGCCCTCGACGTTCGGGTCGGTCGCGAGGATGACCTCGGTGACCTGGCCGTCCGCGAGGCGCGACATGAGCTCGGCGATCCGCAGGTCCCCGGGCCCGACGTTCTCGATGGGGTTGATGGCCCCGCCGAGCACGTGGTAGCGACCGCGGAACTCGCGCGTGCGCTCGATGGCGACGACGTCCTTCGGCTCCTCGACCACGCAGATCACCTCGGGCGACCGGCGCGGGTCGGCGCAGATGCGGCACTGCTCCGACTCGGCGACGTTGCCGCACGTCTCGCAGAACCGCACGCGCGCCTTGACCTCGGTGAGCGCGTCGACGAGGCGCCGCACGTCCGCGGCGTCGGTCGCGAGCAGGTGGAACGCGATGCGCTGCGCGCTCTTGGGCCCGACGCCGGGGAGTCGGCCGAGCTCGTCGATCAGGTCCTGGACAGCGCCTTCGTACACTCCCCCAGCCTACGGGGCGCGGCCCACACGTCCGGGCCGCCGCTCAGGACGACGCGACGAGCTCGACCTCGAAGCCGTCGGCGTCCTCGAGGTACGCCGCGTAGTGGTCGGGACCGCCCGCGAACGGGTGCCGGTCGCCGAAGAGCAGGGCCCAGCCGTGCTCGTCCGCCGCGGCGACGAGCGCGTCGACCTCCCCGCGCGAGCCGGCGTCGAACGCCAGGTGGTTGAGGCCGGGACGCGCCCTGTCGTGCTCGTCGGCGCCGAGCGCCGGGCTCTGCTCGACCACGACGTACGTCGGGCCGAGCCGCCAGCTCGCCCCGGCCTCCCAGCGCTGGTACGGCGCGTAGCCCAGCGCGCCGAGCAGCCAGCCCCACGACCGCTCCGCGCGGGCGAGGTCGGGGACCCACAGCTCGACGTGGTGCAGGGCACCGCGGGGCACGGTCAGACGCCCGGGTCCTGGATCTCCTCGACGATCTTCCCGTCGAGGAGCTTGACGACGAGCTGCGCGCCCACGAGACCCGTCGAGGTGATGTCGGGGTCGTCGGCCGACGGGAGGTCGTCCTCGGCGGCCGCACGCGCCGTCACCGCGCCGCGCGCGGCGGCGCGACGCTCGGCCTCGCGACGCTCGGCGGCCTGCCGGGGCGTCTCGCGCGCGCCCGGGGCCCGCGTCTCGCCCGGGCCCGCGGCGGGCGCGGCGGCCGGGACCGTGGCGGGTCGCGCGGCGGCCGGCGGCGCGGCGGCGTGGGTCTGCTCGAGCACGGGCTCGGGCTCCGGTCCGTCGTCGAGGTCCGCGGGCGGCTCCGGCGGCACGCCCGCGAGCCACGCCTCGTCCGCGGCGTCGACCGCGCTCCCGCCGCCCGCCGGTGCGGCGTCGCGGGGGGCCGGGTCCTCGCGCGGCGGCGCGGCGACGGTCATCGGGGCGCCCGCGAGCCAGGCCGCGTCCGCCGCGTCCACGACGGACGGCGCCGCGGGAGCCTCCGCCGCCGGGCGCTCCTGCAGCGCGAGGCCGCCGCCCCGCGACGCGGTGCCGCCGGCGTCGCCCACCGCGGCCGCACGGGCCGACGCCGCGCGCGGACCGCCGAGCGCGACGGGCTCGACGGCAGCGCCGGCCCCCGCGGAGGGACCGGGTGTCGTGGGCTCGGCGGGTCCGGGATCGACGGGCTCGGTCGCGGGCGGGCGGGCGGCTGCGGAGGGAGCCCTCGCCTCGTCGGCGCGCCGCGGGGCGCCGCCGGGGTCCCCGGGACCCTCGTCGGGCGCGGGCCCGCCCCCGCCGTGCCCCTCCTCCGCGAGACGCGCCTCGACCCGGACCTGCAGGCCCAGCGTCTGGTACACCGCGTCCTGGACGGCGCCCGTGTGCCGCGAGGACGAGAAGGTCCGCGCGAGGCCGGCGGACGGGAACGCGAGGAACAGGACGTCCGCGCGCAGCTCGGAGACCTGCGCGTTCATGCTCACGAGCGACCAGGTGGCCCGGCTCGCGCTGAGCGTCTCCAGGACCTCGGGCCAGCGCCGCCGCAGCTCCTCGGTGGTCATCGCGGGCGCGGCGCCGCCGGGCGCCGGGGCCGTGGGCTCGACGGCGGACGGACCGGCGCTCCCGGCCTGCTCGGCGCGGCCCACGCCCGGTGCGGTGCCGGACGCGTCGGCGTCGGGCTCGACCGGGGCCGTGCGCGCGGCCGGGGCGTCGTCCGCGGGGGCGACACGGGTCGTGGCGGGCGCCGCGTCGTCGTCGGACGTGCCGACGGCGAACCGGTCGTCGCGCGAGGCCTCGTCGGGAGCGGGTGCGTCGTCGGGAGCGGGTGCGTCGTCGGGAGCGGGGGCGTCGTCGGGAGCGGGCACCTCGTCGGCGGCCGCCACGCGCTCGTCGTCACCGGCGCGACCCGCCGGACCGGCGCCGCCCGCGGGCGCACCGGACGGGCGGTCGTCGGACGGCGCGGGCTCGGCCGCACGCCCGTCGACCGGCCCGGAGGGCCCGGCGGGAGCCGAGGCGTCCGGGGGCGCTGCCGCCGGGGCGGGCTCCGACGGGGCAGCGGTCGGGGCCGGGACGGGCGCGGCCGTGCCTCCCGTCCGGCCGAGCGCGGCCCGCACGGCGGCGGCGCCGGTGAGCCCGGACGAGGCGGCGACGGGCGCCGGGGCCGCGGGGGCGGCGTCGGGCACGGTCCGGGCGGGCGCCGGCGCGGCGGGGGCCAGCCCCGTGCTCGCCGCCCCGAGGCCGCCGCGCTCGAGGCGGTCGAGGCGCGCGGCGAAGCCCGCGGAGCCGTCGTCGGCGCCCGGCAGGAGGAGGCGCGCGACGAGCAGCTCGAGGTGCAGGCGGGGCGACGTGGCCCCGGACATCTCGGTGAGTGCCGCGTTGACGAGGTCGGCGGCGCGCGAGAGCTCCGCCATGCCGAGGTTCTGCGCCTGCGTGCGCATGCGCGCGAGCTGGTCGGCGGGGTGGTCGCGCAGGACGGCCTGGGCCTCCTCGCCGGAGACCGCGATGACGATGAGGTCGCGCAGCCGCTCGAGGACGTCCTCGACGAAGCGGCGCGGCTCGTGCCCCGTCGCGATCACCTGGTCGACGACGCGGAAGATGCTCGCGCCGTCGCGCGCGGCGAGCGCGTCCACGACGTCGTCGAGGAGGGTGGCGTGCGTGTAGCCGAGCAGCGCGACGGCGCGCTCGTAGTCGACCTGGCCGTTCTCGGCCCCGGCGATGAGCTGGTCCATGACGGACAGCGAGTCGCGGACGCTGCCGCCGCCCGCGCGCGTGACGAGGGGGAAGACGCCCGAGCCCACGCCGACGCCCTCCGCCGCGCACAGCTCCTCGAGGTACGGGCCGAGCACGTCCGGCGGGACGAGGCGGAACGGGTAGTGGTGCGTGCGCGAGCGGATGGTGCCGATGACCTTGTCCGGCTCCGTCGTCGCGAACACGAACTTCACGTGCTCCGGCGGCTCCTCGACGAGCTTGAGCAGCGCGTTGAACCCCTGCGGCGTCACCATGTGCGCCTCGTCGAGGATGAAGATCTTGTACCGGTCGCGCGCCGGGGCGAACGCGGCGCGCTCGCGCAGCTCGCGCGCGTCGTCGACGCCGTTGTGCGACGCCGCGTCGATCTCGACGACGTCGAGGCTGCCCGGGCCGCCGCGCGCGAGCTCGACGCACGACGCGCACTCCCCGCACGGGGTGTCGAGGGGGTTCTCGGGGGTGTTCCGCGCGCAGTTCAGCGTGCGCGCGAGGATGCGCGCGCTCGTCGTCTTGCCGCACCCGCGAGGGCCCGAGAAGAGGTACGCGTGGTTGACCCTGCCGCTGCGCAGCGCCTGCATGAGGGGCGCGGTCACGTGGTCCTGACCGATCACCTCGGCGAAGGTCTCGGGCCGGTAGCGGCGGTACAGGGCGGTGCTCACCCCGGTCACTCTAGACGCCGCGGCCCACACGCACGAGGCCGCCTCCTCAGCGGTGGAGAGCCTTGCGCGCGAGCCAGTTGCCGAGCAGCTGCGCGAGCTGGACGATCGCGATGATGACGATCACCGTCACGACCACGACGCCCCAGTTGTAGCGCTGGTAGCCGTAGACGATCGCGAAGTTGCCGAGCCCGCCGCCGCCGATGATCCCGGCGATCGCCGACATGTCGAGCACCGCGATGAACAGGAACGTGTACCCGAGGATGAGGGGCGCGAGCGCCTCGGGGACGAGCACCGTCGTGATGATGCGCCACGACGACGCCCCCATCGCGCGCGCCGCCTCGATGACGCCGGGGTCGATGCCCACGAGGTTCTGCTCGACGATGCGGCTCGTGCCGAAGGCCGTCATGACGGACAGCGGGAAGATGAACGCCTCGGTGCCGAGCGTCGTGCCGACCACCTGCAGCGTCACCGGCCCGAGCAGCGTGACGAAGATGATGAACGGGATCGGGCGCACGACGTTGACGACCACGTTGAGCACGCCGAACACCCAGCGGTTCTCGAGCAGGTTGCCGCGCCGCGTGACGTACAGCGCGATGCCGAGCGCGAGCCCGGCGAGGCCGCCCGTGAGCAGGGCGACGGACACCATCTGCAGCGTCTGGCCGAACGACTCGACGAGGATGGGCCACAGCTGCGACCAGTCGCGGTTCATCGCGGGCCTCCGAGGTTCCCGTGGCGGTACAGGGTGTCGCGGGCGGTGCCGTACGGGTCGCCGTGGTCGTCGTCCGCGGGCGCGTCCTCGACGTCGCCCGGGTCGGCGGCGAGGCGCGCGACGCGCGGGTCGTCGAGCGGGTGGGCCGCGGTCCCCAGGTCGACGACGTCGGCGCGCTCGGCCAGCGCGACGAGGAACGGCGCGATGCGGTCCTCGGGCGCGTCGAGCTCGACGGTGAGCGAGCCGAACGGCCGCTCCCCCACCTCGGAGATGCCGCCGTAGACGACGGACCCGTCGACGTCGTGCTCGCGCAGCAGGCGGAACAGGTCCGAGCCCGTGCTCGCCCCCTCGCGCACGCCGACGGTGACGAGGCGCCCCGGGTGCCTCTCCCGCAGGCGCGCGAGGGTCTCGCGCGACGGGCGGTCGTGCAGCGCCGTGCCGACGAACCGCTGCGCGGCGTCCGCGCTCGGTGCCGAGAAGACGTCGTAGACGTCGCCCGTCTCGACGACCTTGCCGTGCTCCATCACCGCGACGCGGTGGCACGTCGAGCGCACGACCTCCATCTCGTGGGTGATGACGACGATCGTGATGCCGAGCTCGGCGTTGACGCGCCGCAGGAGCGCGAGCACCTCGCGCGTCGTCTCGGGGTCGAGCGCGGACGTCGCCTCGTCGGCGAGGAGGATCGTGGGCTGGGCGGCGAGCGCGCGGGCGATGCCGACGCGCTGCTTCTGGCCGCCCGAGAGCTGGCGCGGGTACGCCTTCGCCTTGTCGGCGAGCCCGACGAACGCGAGCAGCTCGGCGACGCGCGCCGCGCGCTCGTCGCGAGGCCAGCCAGCCACCTTGAGCGGGTACGCGACGTTCCCGGCGACGGTGCGCGACGAGAGCAGGTTGAACTGCTGGAAGACCATGCCGATGCGCGAGCGCACCGCGCGCACGCGCCGCTCGGGCAGGCCCGTGATCACCTGGCCGTCGACGACGACCTCGCCGCTCGTCACGGCCTCCAGGGCGTTGACGAGCCGCACGAGCGTCGACTTGCCGGCGCCCGAGTACCCGATGACGCCGAAGATCTCGCCGCGGCGGATGGTCAGGGAGACGTCGTCGACGGCGTGCACGGCGTCGTCGCCCTCGCCGAAGGTCTTGCTCACGTGGCGCAGCTCGATCGCGGGCTGCTCGTCGCCACCCGGTTCGCGGGGGCCGTCGGTCACGGTCGGGTCCTCTCGTCGGAGGCCGGGGCCTCCGGGGTGCCGGTGCGGGGGTCGGGGTCCGGTCCGCCTGGTGGGGGGTGGGGGTCCGTCTGCCATCGTCCTCCCCCGGGCACGACGGCGCGCGGGGGCGGGCGCGTCGTGCGCCCGGCCCCCGCGCCCCTCCGGTCAGGAGGCGTTGCGGATGTCGTCCTCGATGCCGGCGAGGATCTCCTGGAGCTCGGCGGGCGGGTTCTCCTTGATGACGGCGGTGCCGCCCGACGCGGCCTTCTCGGCCTCGACGACCTCCGGCGAGTGCGAGATCTCGGCGAGCTTGAGCAGCGTCTCGTCGTCCTTGTCCTCGGCGCGCGCGACCCACACGTTGATGTAGGGCTTGGCGGCGTCGGAGTCGGGGTCGTCCTGGAAGAGCGCCTCCTCCGGCTCCAGGCCGGCGTCCGCGACGAAGTCGTTGTTGATGATCGACGCGTCGACCGACTGGAGCTGGATCGGCGTCTGGGCCGCGTCGACGGGCGTCACGGTCACCTTGGAGCTCGGCAGCACGTCGGCCTCGGTGGAGATGGAGGAGCCGCCGCCCTCGAGCTCGACCAGGCCGGCGTCCTGGAGCACGAGGAGCGCGCGGGCGAGGTTCGTCGGGTCGTTCGGCACGGCGACCTGGCCGCCGTCGGGGATCTCCTCGAGCGACGCGTGCTTCGTCGAGTACAGGCCGAGCGGGTAGACCGCGGTCGCGCCGATGGGCTGGAGGTCGTCGTTCGCGTCGACGTTGTAGCCCGCGAGGAACTGCAGGTGCTGGAACTGGTTGAGGTCGAGCTCGCCCTGCGAGAGCGCCGGGTTCGCCTGCGTGTAGTCCTGGAGGTCGACGAGCTCGACCTCGATGCCCTCGGCCTCGGCCTGCTCGGTGAAGACGGCCCACTTGTCGTCGGACGCGCCGACGACGCCGACGCGGATCGGGTCGTCCGAGCCGCCGGACGCGGCGCCCTCGGTGCCGTCGCCGGAGGAGCACGCCGTGAGGGCGAGCACGGACGCCGCGGCGACCGCGGTCCAGGTCAGGCGCTTGCGGGCGGTGGAGAACGACATGGGGGTTCCCTTCGACGGGGTCGCGCGAGGTCGGCGCGACGGGGTGCAGGAGGTGGCCTGCGGGATGGGGTGCGGGGCGCTTCCGACGGGCCATCAGCCACGTGGCGAGCACGGGGGACCGGGGTGCGCCGCGGCGCGGCACGAGGTCGGTCGGTGGCAGGGAACGGTCCCTGCGGGGGACGACGGCGCGGGGCTCAGCAGCCGCACATTCGCCCGGTGCCGCGTGCGCTGCGACAACACGGCGAGGCGACGCAGGACGCTGCGTGCCGGGCCGGTGCGGCGACGTGGAACGGGCTCATGTCGTTCATCATGGGCACGCGGGACGCGCGGGCGCCAATCCCGACGGGCGAAAGTCCATGATGTGGACACGCTTTTGGTCACATCGCGGAGCGTCGACCGCGTCGCGGGACGCAAAGGACCCCTCGCGCACCCACCAGAGCTCACCTACCCTTGCTGCCTTCCGGCCCTGGGGGAGTTCGGCGAGATGATGCCGCACGAGGGGTCTGGACCCAGCCTAGCCCAGGACCGGGCCCCGCCCGAAACCGGGCCCGACGGGCGTCGTCGGACCGGGCCGACGGCGCGGCGCACGCCCCGGGAACCCGACGATTCGGTCCAGGCTGCGCGGTCCGGTATCCTCGTTGCGCTACCCCGGTCGATGATCACGATCGGTGGTGCACCAGGAGGATTCGCCTAGTGGCCTATGGCGCACGCTTGGAAAGCGTGTTGGGTTCAAAGCCCTCGGGGGTTCGAATCCCCCATCCTCCGCAGGACCGAGGGGCCCGTCGCGACGCGACGGGCCCCTCGTCGTCCCCGCCGTCCTCGCCCCCGCCGCCGAGCCTCGGCGGGGGCCGCGGCGCACCGCGTCCGAGACCCGCAGAGGCCCGCCGCACGGGTGCGACGGGCCTCTCGGACGTCCCGACGGTCCGACGCGCCGGGACGTGAGCGCCGGCGGTGCCGCCGACGGCTGTACCCCAGCCTACGGCCGTCGGGGCCGGAACGGCAGGGGCATGTCGTCACGAGAGGTGTCGTGCCTCCCGCGGGGTGCTCACCCGACGGCGCACGGCGCCCCGTCGAGCGTCACGAGCTGCGGTTCCGCGCCCGGTGCGCCGGCGACGACGAAGCCGAACGTGACCGACCGGCCCGGGGCGACGCGCGCGTTCCACGACAGCGCGCTCGCCGTGACCCACGCCCCCGACCGCTCGGTCGTCGCGCCCCAGACGTCCGTGAGGCGCTGGTCCCCGTCGAACGCCCAGCGCAGGTCCCAGCCGTCGAGCGCGGCGTCGCCGGTGTTGCGCAGCACCACCTGCGCGATGAACCCGCTGCCCTTCTTGCCGTGCCACGTCCCGTGGACCGTGTAGTCGACCTCGCACGCCGGCCGCTGGACAGGGGGGTCGGCGAGCGCGAGGAGCTCGGCCGCCTGCTCGACGAACCACTGCCCCGCGGCCGGGTCCTCGATCCCGCGCGCGGGGTCGAGCGGGCCGCCCGTGCCGCGGTAGCACTTGCCGTCGGACTCGCCGGGCACCTTGATCCACAGGTACGCGTCGACGAACGGGTCCGCGACGTCGGTCGTGGGGCGCTCGCCGAGGCCGCGGTCCGGCGGGTTGCACCACACCTCCGGGTCCGGGTACACGCCCGGGGGCGCGGTCCAGGGGCCCTGGCCGTTGCGGCTCGTGTCGAGCACGACGTGCTTCTGCGCCGCCGGGTCGCGCACCACGCCCGTGTCGGCGTAGGCCTGCTCGTACGCCGCGTCCGTGAGCGCCCACGTCGAGAAGTCGTCGGGGCTGGCCGGGTAGTACTGGCTCGCGCACCACGCGGGCTCCCACCAGCTGTTCACGGAGAGGTTGAGGCAGTCGCTGATCCACGTCCCGTACTTCACGAGCCGCTCGGTCTCGACGTAGTTCGACGCGTTGACGAAGACGCCGTCCGCGCGCTCGACGCCCGCCTTGAGGAGCCGGTCGGTCGCGTCGCCGACGCCGAGCCAGCCGCTGTGCGTCCCGTCGAGGTAGACGGACGTCCCGGGGAGCGCGGTGAGCACGTCGACGGCGTGGTTGAGCTGGGCGAAGCGGTCGGACGCCGCGGTGTCGGGGTCGAGCTCGTCGGGCCGGCACCACTCGGCGTTGCCGTTGATGTCCGTGTACCAGGGGATGATCCCCAGGCCGTCCGGCTCGAGGACCACGATCGCGCGCTCGTCGCCGATGCCCTCGGCGAGCGCGTCGACCCACGCCGCGTACGCGGCGGTGTCGGCCGCTCCCCCGGCGGAGTACTGGGCGCAGTCCCGGAACGGCAGGTTGTAGACGACGACCGTGGGCAGCGACCCGTCGGCGGCGGCCGCCTGCACGAGGTCGGCGACGTCGTCGCGCACCTCGTCCGGCGTCCCGCCCGTGAACCACGACGCGGAGGCGAACGACCCGAGGAGCTGGGCGTCGGCGCGCGCCTGGCCCGTGAGCCCGGACGCGGCCTCGAGCGTCGTGGAGAACGGGTCGACGTACAGGCGGTCGTCCGGCCCGACGGCGCGCTGCGCCGCTGCGGGCACGGGGGCGGGTCCGGACGCCGGGGGCCCGGACGCCGGGGAGGCGGCTGCGGGGACCGCGGCCGCGGCGAGGAGGGCGAGCGCGGCGGCGCCCGCGAGGAGGGGCGCGGCGGTGCGGCGCAGGGGGCGGCTCATGCAGATCTCCTTCGATCGACAGGTCGGCCCGACGGCGGGACCACGTGGGAGCGCTCCCATCCGTCGTGCCGTCCAACCTACCGGCCCTGCGCCGCCGGTCAAGGGCTGCGCGCGCTGGACACCCGTTGAACGAGTGTTTAGTGTATTGAACATGCGTTCAACGCCGCCCGCGGGCCCGCCTCCCGGACGCCGCGCGCCGTCCGCCCCCGACGACCTGACCACGCGCGCCCGCATCCGCGACGCCGCGATCTCCCGCTTCGCCCGGGACGGGTTCGGCGCCCCGCTGCGCGCCGTCGCCGCCGACGCCGACGTGAGCGCCGCACTCGTCGTGCACCACTTCGGGTCGAAGGACGGCCTGCGCCGCGCGTGCGACGAGCACGTCTTCGAGGCCGTGCGCCAGGCGAAGACCGAGGCGCTCTCGCCGGGCGACCCCGCGGCCGGTCCCATGGCGCTGTTCGCCCAGCTCGCGGGCGTCGAGGACTACGCCCCGCTGTTCGAGTACGCGCTGCGCAGCCTCCAGGCCGGGGGCGAGCTCGCCCGGTCGTTCGTCGCGCACCTCGAGGAGGTGACGCTCGACTACATGCTCGCGGGCGTCGCCGGCGGCGTCCTGCGCCCCAGCCGCGACGAGCCCGCGCGGGCGCGCTACCTCGTCGCGCTCTCGCTCGGCGCGCTGCTCGTCGAGGGCGTGCGGCGCGCGCCCGCCGAGCCGCGCGACCCCGAGGCCGACCTGCGCGCCTACACCGACGACGTCATGCTCCCCGCCCTCGAGGTGTTCACCGAGGGCCTGTTCACCGAGCGCACCCTGCTCGACGCCTACCTGCAGCACACGACCGGCACCACCGGCCCCACCGAGGAGGACGCGACATGACGAGCACCGGCACGACCCCCGCCGTCGAGATCCACGACCTGCGCAAGGCCTTCGGCAGCGTCCAGGCGCTCGACGGGCTCGACCTGACCGTGCGCACCGGCGAGGTCGCCGGCTTCCTCGGGCCGAACGGCGCGGGCAAGTCGACGACGATCCGCGTGCTGCTCGGGCTCCTGCGCGCCGACTCCGGCTCCGCCCGGCTCCTCGGCGCCGACCCGTGGGCGGACGCCGTCGCCCTGCACCGCCGCCTCGCGTACGTGCCCGGCGACGTGAACCTCTGGCCGAACCTCACGGGCGGCGAGGCGATCGACCTGCTCACGCGCCTGCGCGGCCCCGCCGACCCGGCGCGCAAGAAGCTGCTCCTCGAGCGCTTCGAGCTCGACCCGACGAAGAAGGCGCGCACGTACTCCAAGGGGAACCGGCAGAAGGTCGCGCTCGTCGCGGCGTTCGCGTCCGACGTCGAGCTCCTCCTCCTCGACGAGCCGACGTCGGGCCTCGACCCGCTCATGGAGTCGGTGTTCACGCAGTGCGTGCGCGAGGTCACGGCCGAGGGCCGGTCGGTCCTGCTGTCGAGCCACATCCTCGCGGAGGTCGAGAAGCTGTGCGACACCGTGACGATCGTGCGCGCCGGGCGCACCGTGCAGTCGGGGACGCTCGCCGAGCTGCGCCACCTCACGCGCTCGTCGGTCACGGCGGTCACGGGCCGCGACCCGTCGGGCGTCGCCGCGCTGCCCGGCGTGCACGACCTCGTCGTCGAGAGCACCGGGGACGGGCCCCGCGCCCGGTTCGACGTCGACAACGACGAGATCGAGCCCGTGCTTCGCGCCGTGACCGACCTCGGCCTGCGCTCGGTCTCCGTCACGCCGCCGTCGCTCGAGGAGCTGTTCCTGCGGCACTACGGCGACGAGCTCGCCCTGCTGGACGGGGAGGCGACTCTGTGAGCGCCGCGAGCGCCCCGCCGGTCGCGCGCCGCGCCGCGAGCGCCCCCGGCAGGGCCGACGCCGGCCGCAGCGGCTCGCTCACCGGCTGGACCACGCTGCTGCGCTTCGTCCTGCGCCGCGACCGCGTGCGCATCCCCGTGTGGACGGCGTCGGTCGCGCTGCTCTTCGCGTACGCCGCCGTCGCGCTCGACACGCTCTACCCGACCGCGGCCGACCGCCAGCTGCGCGCCACCCTCGTGTCGAGCCCCGCGGGCATCATGCTGTCCGGCCCGGGATACGGGCTCGAGGACTACACGCTCGGGGCGATGATCGCCAACGAGATGGCCCTCACCGTCATGGTCGCGGTCGCGATCATGAGCGTCCTGCTCGTCATGCGGCACACGCGCGCGGAGGAGGAGACGGGGCGCTCCGAGCTCGTGCGGGCGGGCGTCGTCGGTCGGCACGCCCCGGCAACCGCCGCGTTCGTCGCCGCCGTCGTGGCGAACGTCGCGATCGCGGCGGCGACCGGGGTCGTGCTCGTGGCGACGGGCCTCGCGGCGGTGGACTCGTTCGCGCTCGGGGCGGCCGTCGGCGTCACCGGCCTCGTGTTCGCCGCGGTCGCGGTCGTGACGAGCCAGGTCACCGAGCACGCGCGCGGGGCGAGCGGGCTCGCCCTCGCCGTCCTCGGGGTCGCGTTCCTCCTGCGCGCGGTGGGCGACGTCCAGGAGCAGCACGGGAGCTGGCTCTCGTGGCTCTCCCCGATCGGCTGGGCGCAGCAGGTCCGCGCGTTCGTCGACCTGCGGTGGTGGCCGCTCGGGCTGTCGCTCGCCCTGACGGTCGTGCTCCTCGTGCTCGGCGCGGTGCTCGCCGGACGCCGCGACCTCGGCGCGGGCCTCGTCCCGCCCCGGGCCGGGGTGCCCGACGCCGCCCCCTCCCTCGCGAGCCCGGTCGCGCTCGCGTGGCGCCAGCAGCGCGCGTCGCTGCTCGCGTGGGCGGTCGGCGTCGGGGTGACGGCGCTCGCGTGCGGGACGTTCGTGGACTCCGTGGGCGGCGTCGTCGCCGAGAACCCCGACCTCGCCGCGTTCCTCGGCGACCCGACGGACCTCGTGGACGCCTTCGTCGCGGTGATGACCGTGTTCCTCGCGCTCGCGGTGGGCGGCTTCGCCCTCGGGTCCGCGCTGCGCGCCCGCGCCGAGGAGACGGCCGGGCGGCTCGAGCCCGTCCTCGCGACGTCGGTCTCGCGCGGGCGCTGGCTCGCGGGCCAGCTCGCCGTGACGGGCGGGGGCGCCGTCGTGCTGCTCGTCGTGAGCGCGCTCGGCCTGTGGCTCGGGGCGCTGAGCGTCGGCGAGGGCGCGGTGGGCCTCGGCGGCTACCTCGGCGCGGCGTTCGCGTACCTCCCCGCGGTCGCGGTGCTCGTCGGGGTCTCGGTGCTCGCGATCGGGTGGCGGCCCGCCTGGGCGGCGCTCGGGTGGGCCCTGTTCGCGTGGGCGTTCGTCGTGGGGATGTTCGGCGCGCTGCTCGACCTGCCCGGCTGGGCGAACGGGATCTCCCCGTACTGGCACGTGCCCCAGCTGCCCGGCGCCGCGGTGGAGGCCGGCCCGCTCGTCGGGCTCTCGCTCGTCGCGGCCGCGCTGCTCGCGCTCGGGTTCGTCGGCTTCCGCCGCCGGGACGTCCCGGTCGGCTGACCCGCGCCCTCCTCGACCCGCCGTCCGCGCTCCCCCGGGCCGCCCCTGCCCGCCGAGCATGCGGCTGTCTCCCGATCCGAGGCCGGATCGGGAGACAGCCGCATGGTCGGCGGGCGGGGACGGCATGCTCGACGCCGGACCGGCGGGTCAGGGCTCGAAGCGGTAGCCCATGCCCGGCGTCGTGAGGAGGTGCCGCGGCGACGCGGGGTCGTCCTCGAGCTTGCGCCGCAGCTGCGCGACGTAGACGCGCAGGTAGTGCGTGTCGCGCGTCGCCGCCGGTCCCCACACCTCCCGCAGCATCTGCTCGCGTCCCACGACGCGGCCCCGGTGCTGGACGAGCAGCTCGAGCAGCGCCCACTCCGTCGGCGTCAGCCGCACGTCCGCCCCGCGCCGCTGCACCTGGCGCCGCGCGAGGTCGATGCGCAGGTCCCCCGCGACGACCACGGGGTCGTCCGGCACGGGCTCGCTCGACGCCCGACGCACCGCGGCGCGCAGCCGCGCGAGCAGCTCGGGCACGGCGAACGGCTTCGTCACGTAGTCGTCGGCGCCGGCGTCGAGCGCGTCGACCTTGTCGTCGCCGAGCTGGCGCGCCGAGAGCACGATGATCGGCACGCGGCTCCATCCGCGGACCGCCGTGATGACGTCGACGCCGCTCACGTCGGGCAGCCCGAGGTCGAGCAGCACGACGTCGGGGTGGGTCGTCGCCGCGGCGTCGATCCCCGCCCGGCCCGTGGCCGCCGTCGTCACGACCCAGCCGTGCACGCGCAGCGTGATCTCCATCGCGCGCAGCAGCCCCGGGTCGTCGTCGACGACGAGCACCCGGTTGCCCGGCCCGCGCTCCGTGGTCATCGCCCCTCCTCGTCGCCGTCCGGCGTCGTGCCCGCCGTCCCGTCCGCCGTGCTGCCCGCGGTCCCGTCCGCCGTGTTGCCCGCGGTCCCGTCCGCCCCGTCCGCGCCCGGCGCCACGACCGGGCCCGTGCCCGGGCCCGGGAGCGGAACGGTGACCGGGCCTGCGACCGGCACCGTGACGGCCACCGTGAGCCCGCCGCCCGGGGTGTCCTCGGCGAGGATCGTCGCACCGACGGCACGGGCGAACCCCTGCGCCACGGCGAGGCCGAGGCCGACGCCGCTCCCGCTCGCGTCCCCGAGCCGCTGGAACGGCTCGAACATGCGCGCCTTCGCCGCGTCGTCGAGGCCCGGCCCGCGGTCCACGACGCGCACCTCGACGCCGTCGCGCGACACCGACGCGCTCACCAGCACCGCGCCCGGCGAGAACCGCGCCGCGTTGGCGACGACGTTCGCGACGACGCGCTCGAGCAGCCCCGGGTCGGTGCGCACGAGCGGCAGGTCGTCCGGGACGGCGAGCTCCACGCGGTCGGCCACGGGCTCGACGGCGACCGGCACGACCTCGTCGAGCGACACCGCGCGCAGGGCCGGGACGACCGAGCCCGTCTGGAGCCGCGACAGGTCGAGGAGGTTGTCGATGAGCTGCTCGAGCCGGCCGGTCGCGGTCGCGACGGTCTCGACGAGCGCGTCCTCGTCCTCGGGGGCGAGCGCGACGTCGGGCAGGCGCAGCCCGTCGACCGCGGTGCGGATCGCGGCGAGCGGCGTGCGCAGGTCGTGCGACACCGCGGCGAGCAAGGCCGTGCGGGTCGCGTCCGCCTCGGCGAGCACCGCGGCGCGCGCGGCCTGCTCGCGCAGGCGGCGGTACTCCAGCACGATCCCGGCCTGCGCGCCGAACGCCTCGACGACCTGCCGGTCCCCGGCGGGAAGCGGCCGGCCGTCGAGCACGAGGCGGCGGTCGTCGTCGATGCGCACGAGCGTGCGGGCGTCCTCCGCGACGTCCGCCTCGCCGGGGCGCGACGCCGCCGCGACGGTCGTCCACGCGTCGCCGCGGCGGCCGCCGGGCCCGGCGCGCTCCTCGAGCGCGACGCGGCGCAGCGCGAACGTCTCGGCGAGCCGCGACACCACGGCGTCGGCGGTGTCCTCCCCCGAGAGCACCGACCGGGACAGCGCGGCGAGGGTCGACGCCTCGGCCCGGGCGCGTGCGGCCTGCACGGAGCGCCGCGCGGACAGGTCCACGACCGACGCGACGGCCACGGCGACGAGCACGAACAGCAGCAGGGCGAGCAGGTTCTCCGGGTCGGCGACCGTGAGCAGGCCCGTCGGCGGCGTGAAGAACCAGTTGATGCACAGGAACGACACGACGGCGCACGCGAGCGCCGGCCACATGCCGCCCGCGAGCGCGACCGCGACGGTGAGCGCGAGGAAGACGAGCATCTCCGTCGGCAGGCCCACGACGTCGCGCAGCCGCGAGAGCACGACGGTGAGCAGCACGGGGCCGGCCGTGCCGACGACCCAGCCCGCCGTCCGGCGCCGGACCGACAGCGGGCTCAGCGAGCGCCGCGCGACCCGGCCCGTCCGCGCGCGCTCGTGCGTCACGAGGTGCACGTCGAGGGTGCCGGCGAGCCGCGCGATCTCGGCGCTCGTCGAGCCGAGCAGCGCCTCGCGCCAGCGCGAGTGCCGGGAGACGCCGACGACGACCATCGTCGCGTTGACCCCGTGGGCGAAGTCGACGACCGCCGAGGGGACGTCCTCGCCGACGACCGTGTGGAACGTCCCGCCGAGCGACTCCACGAGCTCGCGGTCGGCCGCGAGCGCCGCCGGCGACGCGGTCGGCAGCCCGTCGGTCGCGAGCACGTGCACGGCGAGCAGCTCCGACCCGGCCGCGCGCTCGGCGATGCGCGCGCCGCGGCGCAGGAGGGTCGCGCTCTCCGGTCCGCCCGTGAGCGCGACGACGACGCGCTCGCGCGCGGGCCACGTCCCGGAGATCGCGTGGTCGGTGCGGTAGCGCGTGAGGGCGTCGTCGACGCGGTCGGCGAGCCACAGCAGCGCGAGCTCGCGCAGCGCCGTGAGGTTGCCCTCGCGGAAGTAGGACGCGAGGGACGCGTCGACCTGCTCCGCGCGGTACACGTTGCCGTGCGCGAGGCGGCGGCGCAGGGCGTGCGGCGACAGGTCGACGAGCTGGATCTGGTCGGCCTCGCGCACGACGTGGTCGGGCACGGTCTCGCGCTGCCGCACGCCCGTGATCGCCTCGACGTCCTCGGTGAGCGACTCGAGGTGCTGCACGTTGACGGTCGTCACGACGTCGATCCCGGCGGCGAGCAGGTCGTGCACGTCCTGCCACCGCTTCGTGTGCCGCGACCCGGGCGCGTTGGTGTGGGCGAGCTCGTCGACGAGCGCGACGCCGGGCCGCCGCGCGAGGACCGCGTCGACATCGAGCTCGGTGAGCCCCACGCCCCGGTGCACGACGACGCGGCGCGGCACGACCTCGAGGTCGCCGACCATGGCCGCGGTCGCGTCGCGCCCGTGCGTCTCGACGAGCCCGACCACGACGTCCGTGCCGCGCGCGCGGCGCCGGTGGGCCTCGTCGAGCATCGCGTACGTCTTGCCGACGCCGGGCGCCGCGCCGAGGTAGACGGTGAGCCGGCCGCGCCGCGGGGCGCGCCCCCCGGCGTCCGCCGGGGGCGGCCCGGCGGACGTCGCGCCCGACGGGTCGGCGTTCATGCGTGCAGTCCACCACGCCGCGGCCCCGGCGTGCTCCTCACGAGGTCCCCGCCTCCCCCGCCCCGTCGAGCGCGACGAGGGCGAGGTTGAGCGCGAGGACGTCGACGCGCGGCTCGCCGAGCACGCCGAGCGTGCGGCCGGCGGTGTGCTCGGCGACGAGCGCGCGCACGCGGTCCGCGTCGAGCCCGCGCGCCGCCGCGACGCGCGCGACCTGCTGGTCGGCGTAGGCCGGGGACACGTGCGGGTCGAGGCCCGAGGCCGACGCGGTGAGCGCGTCGGGCGGCACGGACGCGGGGTCCACCCCGTCGGCGGCCGCGACCGCGGCGCGGCGCTCCTCGATCGTCGCGACGAGCCCGGGGTTCTGCGGGCCGAGGTTCGACCCGGCCGAGGCGAGCGTGTCGTACCCGTCGCCCGCGGCCGACGGGCGGCCGTGGAACCACTGCGGGTCGCTCGCGGGGCCGCCGAACGACTGCCCGACGAGCGCCGAGCCGACGACGCGCGACCCGTCGGCGCCGACGTCGTCCACGGACGCCGCGCGGCTGCCGTCGGCGCGCACGAGCGAGCCGTCCGCCTGCCAGGCGAACGCGAGCTGGCCGACGCCGAGCACGGCGAGCGGGTACAGCCCGCCGAGCAGCAGGGTCAGCAGGAGCAGGACGCGCAGCCCGGCGAGCGACTGCCGGGTGAGCGCGACGACGCCGCCGCCGACCGACGCACGGGGTGCCGGTCGGCCACCGGCCGGGCGGGGGGTCGAGGTGCTGGTCATGAGGGTCCTCCGGGAGGGGTGGTGGGGGGTCGTCGCGGGGCCGGTCGAGGGCAGGGTCGAAGGTCTGGTCCGAGGGGCCGTCTCGAGGGGCCGCGTCAGAAGCCCGGCAGGAGCGCGACGAGCAGGTCGATCAGCTTGATGCCGACGAAGGGCGCGACGAGCCCGCCGACGCCGTAGAGGAGCAGGTTGCGCCGCAGGAGCGCCGACGCCGACGCGGGCCGGTACCGCACGCCGCGCAGCGCGAGCGGGACGAGCGCCACGATGACCAGCGCGTTGAACACCACCGCGGAGAGGATCGCGGACTCGGGGCTCGACAGCCGCATGACGTTGAGCGTGCCGAGCGCCGGGAACACCCCCATGAACATGGCCGGGAGGATCGCGAAGTACTTCGCGACGTCGTTCGCGACGGAGAACGTCGTGAGCGCCCCGCGCGTGATGAGCAGCTGCTTGCCGATCTCGACGATCTCGAGGAGCTTCGTGGGGTTCGAGTCGAGGTCGACCATGTTCCCGGCCTCCTTGGCCGCGGTCGTGCCGGTGTTCATCGCGACGCCGACGTCCGCCTGCGCGAGCGCGGGGGCGTCGTTCGTCCCGTCGCCCGCCATCGCCACGAGCCGTCCGCCCGCCTGCTCGCGCCGGATCAGCGCGAGCTTGTCCTCGGGCGTCGCCTCGGCGAGCACGTCGTCCACGCCGGCCTCGGCGGCGATCGCCCGCGCCGTGACCGCGTTGTCCCCCGTGACCATGACGCTGCGGATGCCCGCCGCGCGGAGCTGGTCGAACCGCTCCCGCAGGCCCTCCTTGACGACGTCCTTGAGCCGCACGACGCCCAGCACGCGCGCCGGACCCTCGCCGACCTGCTCGGCGACGACGAGCGGCGTGCCGCCCTGCGCGCTCACGGTCCCGACGTGCGCCGCGAGCTCGTCGGCGTCCCGGCCGGCCACGGCGCCGCCGGTCGCGGCCACCCACCGCTCGACGGCGCTCGCGGCGCCCTTGCGCAGGCGCCGCGTCCCGCGCGGGCCGGGCAGGTCGACGCCGGACATCCGGGTCTGCGCCGTGAAGGGCACGAGCGTCGCGCCCGCGAGCTCGTCGCCGCCCGACGCCGCGAGCGCGGGGAGGTCGCGCTCGACGAGCTCGACGATGCTGCGCCCCTCGGGCGTCTCGTCCGCGAGCGACGCGAGCCGCGCCGCCGCCGCGAGCGCGTCCGTGCCCGCGTCGCCGACGGGCAGCACCTCGGTCGCGAACCGGTTGCCGTGCGTGATCGTGCCCGTCTTGTCGAGCAGCAGGACGTCGACGTCGCCCGCCGCCTCGACCGCGCGTCCGGACATCGCGAGCACGTTGCGCCGCACGAGGCGGTCCATGCCGGCGATCCCGATCGCCGAGAGGAGCGCGCCGATCGTCGTGGGGATGAGGCACACGAGGAGCGCGACGAGCACGACCGTCGGCTGCTTCGCCCCCGAGTACGCGGCGAACGGCTGCAGGGTCGCGACGGCGAGCACGAACACGATCGTCAGCGACGTGAGCAGGATGTTGAGCGCCACCTCGTTGGGCGTGCGCTGCCGCTCGCTGCCCTCGACGAGGGCGATCATCCGGTCGACGAACGTGTGCCCGGCCGGCGCCGTGACGCGCACGACGATCCGGTCGGAGAGCACGACGGTCCCGCCGGTCACGGCCGAGCGGTCGCCGCCGGACTCGCGGATCACGGGCGCGGACTCGCCCGTGACGGCGGACTCGTCCACCGCCGCGACGCCCTCGACCACGTCTCCGTCGCCCGGGACGGTCTCCCCGGCCTCCACCACGACGACGTCGCCCACGCGCAGCTCCGAGGACGGCACGGCCGTCTCGGGGAACTCGTGCGTGCGCCCCGACGCGACGGCGGCGTCCGCCTCCGGCCCGGCCTCGGCGAGGCGGCGCGCCGTCGTGCTGCGCCGGGTCGCGCGCAGGCTCGACGCCTGCGCCTTGCCGCGCGCCTCGGCGACCGACTCGGCAAGGGTCGCGAAGAGCACCGTCGCCCACAGCCACGCCGTGATCCACCAGGAGAACGCGGTCGGCTCGGCGACGGCGAGCACGGTCGTCGCGACGGCCCCGAGCTCGACGACGAACAGCACGGGCGTGCGGCGCAGCACGCGCGGGTCGAGCTTGCGCACCGCCGCCGGCAGCGCCGACCGCACCTGCGCGAGGCCGAGCGCCCGCGCGGGCCGCGCACCCGACGCCCCGGCGGCCGGGGCGGAGGAGGCGCCGGGGAGGGCGGCCGGGGTGGAGCGGACGGCGGTGCGGGTCGTGGCGGGTCTGGCGGGAGCGACGCGAGGGACGAGCGGCGCGGGCGGTAGACCCGCACCGCCGTCCGCGGAACCCCGGCCACCCGACGGCGAGGGACCCGCCGGAGGCTCCACCGCGGCGCCGTCGACGGCGCGGGACTCGGACGACTGCTGGCTCATGACAAGGACTCCACGACGGGACCGAGGGACAGGACGGGGACGAAGGTGAGGCCGACGACGACGAGCGCGACGGTCGCGAGCAGGCCGACGAAGAGCGGCTGGTGGGTCGGGAGCGTCCCGGCGGAGGCGGGGACGGCCCGCTGGCTCGCGAGCCGGCCCGCCAGGGCGAGGACGAGGGCGATCGGCACGAAGCGGCCGAGGAGCATCGCGAGCCCGAGGAGCGTGTCGTAGTACGGCGTGCCCGACGTCAGCCCGGCGAACGCGGAGCCGTTGTTGTTCCCGGCCGAGGCGAACGCGTAGAGGATCTCGCTGAGCCCGTGCGGGCCGTCCTCCTGCCGCCCCGCGAGCCCGGCGGGCAGCGCCACGGACAGCGCCGTGCCGACGAGCACGACGGCCGGGGTCGTGAGGATGTACAGCGCGACGAGGGTGATCTCGGGGCGGCCGATCTTCTTGCCGAGGTACTCCGGCGTGCGGCCGACCATGAGGCCCGCGACGAACACGGCGACGACCGCGAGGACGAGCATCCCGTAGAGGCCCGCGCCGACGCCGCCCGGCGCGATCTCGCCGAGGAGCATGCTGAACAGGACGACTCCCCCGCCCGGCGCCGTGAACGAGTCGTGCATGGCGTTCACCGCCCCGGTCGAGGTGCCCGTCGTGGCCGCCGCGAAGAGCGCGCTCCCGGCGAGCCCGAACCGCGTCTCCTTGCCCTCCAGGGCGGCGCCCGCGGCCTGGGGCGCCGCGCCCGGCCCGGCGAGCTCGGCCCACGTGACGAGGGCGAGCCCGACGGCGAACAGCGCGCCCATCGCGCCGAGGACCGCCCAGCCCTGCCGGCGGTCGCCGACCATGAGCCCGAACGTGCGGGGCAGCGTGAACGGGACGACGAGCAGCAGGAAGACCTCGAGGAGGTTCGTGACGGGGTTCGGGTTCTCCAGCGGGTGCGCGGAGTTCGCGTTGAAGAACCCGCCGCCGTTGGTGCCGAGCTCCTTGATCGCCTCCTGGGAGGCGACGGGCCCGCCGAGCACGTGCTGGGTCCCGCCCGCGAGGGTCTCGACCGCGGTGTGCGGGGCGAGGTTCTGGACCACGCCGTTCGCGACGAGCACGACGGCGGCGACGAACGCCAGCGGGAGGAGGATCCGCACCACGGAGCGCGTGAGGTCGGCCCAGAAGTTGCCGACCCGCGCGTCGGTGCCGGACCGCGTGAACCCGCGCACGAGGGCGATCGCGACGGACATGCCGACCGCGGCGGAGACGAAGTTCTGCACGGCGAAGCCGGCCATCTGGAGCAGGTGCCCGGTCGCGGCCTCGCCGGAGTACCACTGCCAGTTCGTGTTCGTCACGAAGGAGACGGCGGTGTTCCAGGCGCCCGCGGGGTCGAGGCCCGTGAACCCCAGGTCGAGCGGCAGGTGGTCCTGGAGGCGGCCGAGGCCGTAGAGCACGAGCAGGGAGACGAGCGAGAACCCGAGGAGCGAGAGGAGGTACGTGCTCCAGGTCTGCTCGGCGTCGGGGTCGACGCGCGCGAGCCGGTAGCCGGCGCGCTCGGCGCGCAGGTGGCGCGGGGACGTGTAGACGCGCGCCATGTAGGCGCCGAGGGGCAGGTGGACGGCGGCGAGCACGGCCACGAGCAGGGCGACCTGCCCGACGGCGGTCCACACGACCACGGGGTCGGTTCCGGTCACGGGGCCCTCACCGCGTCCGGTCGCTGCGCAGGAGCGCGACGAACAGGTAGCCGAGCACGCCGACGACGGCGACGAGGGCGACGACGTCGAGCGGGGTCATCGCGTGCCTCCCGACGAGTGCCGGCGCGCGACGAGCGCGACCGCGGCGAAGAACGCGAGCGTGAGGAGGAGGTAGGCCAGGTCGGCCATGAGCGGGACGCCTTCTCGAGGACGGGCGGCCGGACCGCGGGCGCGGCGACCGGAGCGCGACGCTCGCGCTCGATGCCGTTCTACGTCCGCCGGGTGCCGCCCAGGGCGCGTCCTGACGGAACCCTGACGCCCCTCCCCCGGTCCCTGACGGCATCCTGACCGGCAGGCCCGGGCACCGGGTCCCGGACCGTCGCCGCACCGGTCGAACCCGGTTCGTGGCGAGATCGTGACGACCGCGTGACCATCACCCGGAGCGTGAGATGCGGGCCGTCCTCGTGCACCTAGGATGTGCCGCATGATCTTCAAGGCCGTCGGTGACGGGCGCCCCTACCCGGACCACGGCAAGGTGAGCGTCAAGGACTGGGCGGACGTGCCGCCCCGCCAGGTGCGTCTCGACGAGCTCGTGACGACCAAGCGCACGCTCGACCTCGACGCCCTGCTGGCCGAGGACTCGACGTTCTACGGCGACCTGTTCGCCCACGTCGTGGAGTACGACGGCGTCCTCTACCTCGAGGACGGGCTGCACCGGGCCGTGCGGGCCGCGCTCCAGCAACGCGCCATCCTGCACGCCCGCGTCCTGACGCTCCGATGAGCATGCCGTCGGGTAGGTTTCTGGCGTGACCACCGAGCCCGACCCCGCCCGCTCCGTGCGCCGTCGGCGCATGCACGAGCGCCAGGCCGTCGTGTTCGGTCTGCTCATCGCCGCGCTCGCCGTGGTCGGCCTCGGGGCGCTCGCCATCTACACGGGTGCGGTCGACGCCCCGTTCAGCCGGCCGTTCTCGTCGCCCGAGGTCGTCGACGACCTCGCCGACGTCGACGTCCCGTGCCTGCCGGACGACACGATGCCGGTCGCGTCGGGCAAGGTGCACGTCACGGTCCTCAACGCCTCGGGCCGCGACGAGCCGCTCGCCGGGCTCAACGCCGACGTGCTCGCCGAGCGCGGCTTCGCGATCGACGACACGGGCAACGCGCCCGACCTGGACGGCGACGGCGAGCCCGACGCGGTCGCGCAGACGCAGATCCACTTCGGCCCGAAGGGCCTCGCGCAGGCGTACACGCTCGCGGCGCACTACCCCGAGCCGGGCCTCGTGCTCGACGAGCGCGAGAACGGTCGCGTGACGCTGTACATCGGGGACGACTTCGACGGCGTGCTCGACCGCGAGCTCGTCGGGATCGACGCGGACGTCCCGCTCGAGAGCCGCGACGGGTGCGTGCCGCTCGAGGACGTGACGCCGCGCCCGCTGCCCGAGGAGCCGGCCGACGAGGACGCGGCGGACGGCTGACCGCCGCCGCACCCGCACCCCACCCCCGCGACACCCGAACGGTAGCGATGAACGCCCTGCCCATCCGCCCTGCCCGCACCGACGACCCGGCGGAGGTCGACCGCCTCTACGACATCTGCCTGCGGACCGGGGCGTCCGGGGCGGACGCGACCGACCTGTACGCCGACCCGCGGCTGCTCGGCGAGGTGTACCTCGGGGCGTACCTCGCGCTCGAGCCCGGGCTGGCGTTCGTGCTCGACGCGGGCGGCGAGGCCGTCGGGTACGTGCTCGGCGCCCGGGACACCGTGGCCTTCGACGCGGCCTGCGAGCGCTCGTGGTGGCCGTCGCTGCGCGAGCGGTACCCGCTCGGGTCGTTCCCGCAGGGCTCGCGCGACGAGGGGCTCGTGCAGCAGCTCCACGCGCCCCACACCGGCGAGCCCGATGTGGTCGGCGACTACCCCGCGCACCTGCACGTCGACCTGCTGCCGTCGGCGCAGGGCGGCGGCAACGGCCGGCGGCTGCTCGAGACCCTGTTCGACGCGCTGCGCGCGGCCGGCGCCCCGGGCGTGCACCTGGGCGTCGCGCGCGACAACGTCGGCGCGGTGGGCTTCTACCGGCACCTGGGCTTCACCGAGCTCACCGGCGACGACGGCGGTATGACGCTGGGCCTGCGCCTCTGACGCCGCCCCGAGAACGCCGGAGCCCCGGCCCGCGGTCCGGTGGGACCGGTCGGGCCGGGGCTCGGCGGAGGGGTCAGCGCGCGTCGTGCACGGCGGGCTCGTCGCCGCCCGGGGCCGACGCCGGGCTGGCCGGCTCCTGGCTCGTGCCGCGCCACCGCGAGACCGCGCGCATGAGGTGGTAGATGACGAGCGCGGCGGCCGTGCCGAGGGCGATGCCCTCGAACGCCAGGTCGCCCAGCACCCAGGTGAAGTTCGCGATGCCGATGACGAGCGGCACCGCGGCCGTCGTGAGGTTCACCGGGTCGGAGAAGTCGACCTTGTTCTGCACCCAGATGCGCGCGCCGAGGATGCCGATCATGCCGTAGAGCATCGTCGCCGCGCCGCCGAGGACGCCCGCGGGGATCGTCGCGATGAGCGCGCCGAACTTCGGCGACAGCGAGAGCACGAGCGCCGTGGCCGCAGCCACCCAGTACGCCGCGGTCGAGTACACGCGGGTCGCGGCCATGACGCCGATGTTCTCGGCGTACGTCGTGGTGCCCGACCCGCCGCCGACGCCCGCGAACGTCGTCGCGAGGCCGTCCGCGAAGAGGGCGCGGCCCGTGAGGTCGTCGAGGTTCTTGCCCGTCATCGCGGCGACCGACTTCACGTGGCCCACGTTCTCGGCGATGAGCACGAGCACGACGGGCACGAAGAGGCCGAGCACGGCGACGTCGAACGTCGGGGTGACGAACTCGGGCAGGCCGAACAGGGCGGCCTCGCGCACGGCGGTGAAGTCGACCTCGCCCTGGAGGACGGCGGCCACGTAGCCGACGACGACGCCGACGAGGATCGACAGGCGTCCGAGGATGCCCTTGAACAGGACGCTCACGAGGATGATCGCGGTGAGCGTGACGACGGCCGTGACCGGCGCCTGCTGGAAGTTGCCCCACGCCGCCGGGGCGAGGTTGAGGCCGATGAGCGCGACGATCGTGCCCGTGACGATCGGCGGCATGACGACGTCGATCCAGCGCGCGCCCGCGAGGTGCACGACGAGGCCCACCGCGGCGAGCACGAGGCCCGTGACGAGGATGCCGCCGACCGCGACCGACTGGCCCTGCGACGCGGTCGCCGCGCCGATCGGCGCGATGAACGCGAAGCTCGACCCGAGGTAGCTGGGGAGCCGGTTCCTCGTGATGAGCAGGAACGCGACGGTGCCGATCGCGGAGAAGAACAGCGTCGTCGCCGGGGAGAACCCGGTGATGAGCGGCACGAGGAACGTCGCGCCGAACATGGCGACCACGTGCTGCATGCCGATCCCGACGGTGCGCGGCCAGCTCAGCCGCTCGTCGGGACCGACGACGTCCCCCGGCGCGACCGTCTTGCCGTTCCCGTGCACCCGCCACCCGATGGCGCTCATGGCTCTCCTGTCTCCGTGAAGTTCGTGTGAAGCCCCGGAGAAGGGTAGTGCCCCCGCGTCACGCCGCTGTTTCGTGGCCGGTCACGCGCGGGTCATGAGGAACGCGAGCAGCCAGGACCGGGTGCTGCCGTCGTCGATGCGCTCGTCGGGCAGCGAGCGCGCGACGTCGAGGGCCGCCGCCGCGTCGTCCGGCCCCGCGAGCGCCGCGTACATGAGGAGCTGGTCGCCGAACAGCACGTCCCACGACGCCGCCTCGTCGCGCGGGCCCGCGAGCGCCTCGTCGAGGTTCGCCCGGATGCGCCCGGGGTCGCCCGCGAGGTAGTCGGCGACGGGCTGGGCGGGGAGCACGAGGATCCCGAGCATCGCGCTCGGCTCGGGGCTGAACCACGTGGCCCAGTCGCGCTTGCCGCCCCACACGAGCGACGTCACGGAGTGCGAGAAGCCGTCGAGCGCGGGGTCTGCGGTGTCGAAGTCGGTCCAGTACGCGCGGGCGGACGCCGCCTCCGCCCCGAGCAGCCAGCGCGCCTGCGCCTCGAGCCCCTCGTCGCCCGTCGCCCTCGCCCAGAGCGCGAGCCCGTTCCAGGCCGAGACGGCCTCGGACGCCGACTCCTGGTTGTTCCCGTCGGCGAACGGCGAGAACCCGGACGCCCACGAGTGCCCGGCGTAGGCGTCGAACACGCGCAGCGCCGGGAGGTCGTCGGTCGCGGCGCCCGCCGCGACGTCCGCGGCGAGCAGGTCGAGGACCGGCGCGAGGTCGGCCGCGAGCCCGGGGTCGTCCGCGGCGACCACCCCGGCCGCGTAGAGGAAGTACCCGTAGTGGAAGTGGTGGTCGTTGAACTCGTCGGAGCCGAAGGACGCCGTCCTCCCGACGACGCCGCGCACGGCCGGGTCGTAGACGAAGCAGCGGGCGTCCCGGACGGTGCACCCGTCGGGCTCCGCCCACTCGCGGAGCGCGGCGGCGAGCTCCTCGCGCAGGGGCTGCGCGACGTCGTCGACACCGAGCTGCTCGGCGAGCGAGAGGAGGTTGGCGTCGCGCGCGAGCGACTTGCCGCCGAAGTACGTGTCGGACGGGAGGGGCTCGCGCGCCGCCCCGTCCGCGCGCACCTGGTCCGCGAGCTCGGCCTTCTCGTCCTCGTCGAGGCCGGACACGTCGAGCGTCCCGTCGGGCTCGACGGCCGGGCTCGACCACGCGAGCGTGCTCGCCGTGCAGACGTCCACCGTCCCGTGCACGGTCGCGTAGGTGCCGAGGCCGCACGTCGCGCCCTCGCTCTGGCGCTGGTGCGGCATGCGCACGACGACGGTCCCGTCCCCGGGCGCGTCCTCGCCGGTCGCGTAGGTGATGGCCGTCGTCACGGCGTCGGCGGTCGCGCCGTAGGCGAGGGTCGTGCCCGTGACGGGGGTCGACGCGGCCTCGGCGAGCGTCCGGAGCGCGCCCTCGGGCGCGTCGTCGGGAGCGGGGAGGAACGCGACGGTGTCGCCCGCGGCGAGGTCGAGCGAGCGCCCGTCGTCGCCGAGCACGGACGCGCCGTCCGGGCCGCCGGGGCCCACGAGAACCCACGGGCGGCCCTCGACGTCGGCGGTGACGAGCCCGTCGGGACCGACGGCGAACGACCGCGTGAGGGCCGCCGTCTGCCCTGTCGCCGCGGTGTAGCGCAGGACCGGCGACCCCTCGACGAGGCTCACGGTGCCGAGCGCGTCGCCCGCGTCGTCCGACAGCTCGAGCGTGACCGACGCCGTGTCGTAGGCCGTGACGCGCGACGCGGTGGCCCCGACGTCCACGCCGACCTGCGCGACGTACGGGCCGAGGACCGACGTCTCGGTGGCCTGCACGTCGGGCAGGCCGACGCCGAACCCGCCGTCGGCGACCCCGACCGCGAGCGGCACGGGGAACACGGGCAGCGGCGCGTCGCCGAAGACGAGGCCGGAGAACCAGCGGTTCGTCGGGGGCACGAGCCCGTCGGCGAGGCGCATCGCGGGCGCGGCCGCCACGGACTCCTCGGGGAGGATCGCCGGGTCGACGTCGGGCGCGGTCCCGGTCCGGTCGGCAACGGGGGCCGCGCTCGTGCCGCCCGTCGCCTCCGCCACGGGCGTCGCGTCGGACGTGAACAGGGAGCACCCGCCGAGCGCGAGCGCGCCCGCGAGGGCGGCCGCCCCGGCGGCGCGGCCGACCGGGAGCCGCCCGCGCCGGGGCGTCACAGCCCGACCTTCCGCAGGAACTGGTCGAACGTGTCGTCGACCCCCGCGAGCACGCCGTCGTCGTGCAGCTCGATGCTCGCCGTCACCGGCGTCCCGGGTGCCAGGAGCCCGTCCCGGCCGCCGTCGACGAGCGCGTCGCTCGTGACCTCGACCGTCGCCTCGGCCGTGCTGTCCGCGTTGGTGACGGACACCGACGCGACCTCCCCGACGATCTCGCTCTGGTCGGGCAGCACGATCGTCACGGGCGCACCGGTCCGGACGCGCGCGTAGTCGCTCGGGGCGAGCGACACCGAGGCGTCGACGAAGAGCGACCCGGCGCGGTCGAGCGTCGCGATCGTCGAGCCGGCCTCGACGAACGCGCCCTCGCGCGCCGTCACCCCCGTGACGACCGCGTCGTAGGGCGCGACGAGCGTGATCGTGCCGTCCTCGCTCACCCGGTAGGCCTTGGTGTCCGCGCTCACGAGCCCGAGCGAGAGGTCGTGCTGGAGCGTCAGGCTGCTCACCGCGAACAGCGGGTCGCCCGCGGCCACCTCGTCGCCCTCCGCGACGAGCGCCTCCGTGACGGTCCCCGCGTAGTCGGTCCCGACGCCGAGGCTCTCCGCCCGGATCGTGGCCGTCTCGCTCGTGGCCTGCCCGAGCCGGCGGTTCATGACGAGCGTCAGCGCGGCGCACACGAGCACGACCGCGAGCAGCCCCGCGACGAGGCGCAGTCGGTTGGACCAGGTCATGCGACACCTCCGGTGGGACGAGGGGCGAGGGGCGCGGCCACGCCGTCGGACGTCGCCGCCCGACGCCGTGCCGCGCGCGAGGCGGGCTGCGGAACCGCCGCAGGCCCGTCGACGACGTGCGCCGAGGGCGAGGCGGTCGCGACGGACGAGCCGCCCGGGTCGACGAGGTGAGCCGACGACGAGGGGGTGGGGAGGGGCGGTCGCGCCGGGTCGTGGCGGGTCTGGCGGGAGGCGCCGAGGGACGAGGCGCCGGATGGTAGACCCGGCGCGGCCGCCCCTCCCCGCCCCCGGACGCCACCACCGGCAGCACCCCGAGCAGCACCCCGAGCCCCGCGCTTCGCCGCCGACGACTCCCGGGACGCCGTCACGACGAACGCACCGAGGATGACCGTGTTCGTGACGTTCCACGCGAGCGCCAGGCTCGGCACCGGGTCGCCCCACTCCTTCCAGACCCCCACCGCCGACGTGACGAGCAGGAACGCGAAGAACAGCACCTGCGGGATCATGAAGTTGAACGGCGACGTGACCTTCCCCTTGCTCCCGGTCACGTGCCACGCCTGCTCCTTGCCCGTCATCGCGTTCCACAGGGCCTTCGTGTAGATGGGGAACGACACGGACGCGAGCATGAGCACCTCCCACCGGAACGAGCCGAGCGTGAAGAACGCGATGGCGATCTGCAGCACGTAGAAGCCCGCGTAGTAGAGCAGCCACGTGCCCCACGAGATCGTGAGGTTCATCGGGGTGAGGTCCAGGTAGATCTGCAGGGGCGGCACGAGCAGCAGCACGAGGGGCGCGATGCCCGCGAGGTAGTGCGTCGCGGTGACGGTGTACTGCAGGCGCTGGTCGAGCGTGAGGTTGCGCCGCGGGCTCAGCGGGTTGTGCTGGAGCATGATCTCGAAGCCGCCGGTCGCCCAGCGCAGCTGCTGCTTGGTGTACGCCTCGACGGTCTCGGGCGTGTCGCCGACGGCGAGCGTCGTGGGGATGTAGACCGTGCGCCAGCCGCGCTCGTGGAGCATGAGCGACGTCCACACGTCCTCCGACTTGGAGTCGGTGTGCATGCCGCCGATGTCGTCGATCGCGGCACGCCGGAAGATGACGTTGGTGCCGACGCAGAACGCCGCGTTGAAACGGTTCCGGCCCGGCTGGACGAACCGGTAGAACACGGCCTGCATGTACCCGGCGCCGCGCGAGATGAGGTTGTCGAGGTTGCCGTACGTCTGCGGCGTCTGGACGAACGCGACGTCGTCCTTGACGAAGAACGGCACGGTCTCGACGAGGAACTCGGGCCGGGCGACGAAGTCGGCGTCGAGGATGACGAACAGGTCGCCCTTCGCGATGGCGAGCGCGTGGTTGACGTTGCCGGCCTTCGCGCCGTTGCTCGACAGGCGCCGCACGTAGCGCGCGCCGAGCTGGGCGGCGAGGTCGCGCACGTCGTCTGACCGGCCGTCGTCGAGCACCCACGTGCGGTGCGTGCCGCGCATCGCGAGCGCGGCGCGGACGGTGCGCGCGATGGTGTCGAGGTCCTCGCCGTACGTCGTGATGAAGACGTCGACGGTGACGGGGCGGTCGTGCAGGTAGAGGTTCCAGCGCGTCGGGTCGTCCTCGGCGCGGTCGCGGATGATCTCCGGCACGTCGAAGAGGCGGTCCTTGGCGTGGTGGAACGAGAAGCCGCGCGGGTCGTGGCCGCTCGACAGCACGGTCCACATCGCGAGGAGCGCCTGCGCGACGAGCACGGTCTCCGCCGTGATGACCATGACGTACGGGAGCGCGTCGCCGCGGTTGGCGGGGTTGAGCAGGAAGACCGCGTACGCGACGACGCCGAGGGTCGCGAGCAGCATGATCATGACGAGGGACGGGGACCGGGCCGCGGTGTTCTCGTCGCGCGGCGGGCCCGCGGGACGCTCGGGCTCGGTGCGCGGCCCGAACGGCTCGGGGCGCACGTACTCGGTGCGTCGGGGCGTGACGACCAGGCGGTCGAACTCGGAGACGGCCATCGCAGGTCCTCGGGTCTCGGAGGGCTCGAGAGACGGGTGCGGGAGACGTCGGCGGGGAGCGCAGGCTCTCGCCGGGCCCCCTGCGCCCGGGTGCGGCGACGTCGTCGGCGTCGTGATGTCACGGCGTGCTGGTGCGGTGCCACTGCATCGGTCGAGCCCCCTGCCGGCCGTCCGAGGACCGCCGGAGACGGGTCGAGGTGGCCGCGGGAGCGGGCCACCTCGTCGTCTGCGCCGAACGTAGCGGCACGCGGGCCGGGTGTCACGGGTCGGCGTCGACGTCGTGCCCGGCCGTGTCCTGGGACGGCCGTACCGGTCGTGGACGGGCGCGCGACCCGGTGCGGCGTCGGTGCGGCACGGCGGGATCGTTGGGGGCGCTGGGCTCCGAGCACGTGCCGGACGCCGCCCGTGCCGGCCGGGCGCGCGGGTCGCGCGCCGCCCCGTCCACGGGCCGGAAACAGGCCGTTCACGGGCGGAAACCGAGAATTCACCCCGCCGCGCCGCCACGCGTCCAGCAGGTGGGACGCGTGGCGGCGCGCGGACGGGGTCAGCCGAGCTGCGGGCGGACCTCGTCGGCGATGAGCTGCAGGTGGTCGAGGTCGTGCAGGTCGAGCACCTGGAGGTAGAAGCGGGTCGCGCCCTGCTCCGCCGCGGCGGCGAGCGCGTCGGCGGCCTCGGAGACGGTGCCCGCGACGCCGTTGCGGCGCAGCTCCTCGGGGTCGCGACCGACCGCCTCGGCGCGGCGGGCGAACTCCGCCTCGGTCCGGCCCACGGCCACGACGAAGGCCGCCGAGTAGGCGAGCGAGTCGGGGTCGCGGTCGGCGTCGAGGCACGCGGCCCGCACGTTCTCGAAGCGCTCGGGCAGCACGCCCGGGTCGGGGAACGCGACGTTGTACTCGCTCGCGTACCGGGCCGCGAGCGCCGGCGTGCGCCGGGGCCCGTGACCCCCGACGACGACCGGGATGCGCTCCTGCGCGGGCTTCGGCAGCCCCGGGGAGTCGGTGAGCGTGTAGTGCTCGCCCGCGAAGCTGAACGTCTCGCCGACGGGCGTCTCCCACAGCCCGGTGATCACCGCGAGCTGCTCCTCGAGGATCCCGAAGCGCTTCGCCGGGAACGGGATGCCGTACGCCTCGTGCTCGCGCGCGAACCAGCCGGCACCGAGGCCGAGCTCGACGCGCCCGCCGGACATCTGGTCGACCTGCGCGACCTGGATGGCGAGGACGCCGGGGTGGCGGAACGTCGCCGACGACACGAGCGTGCCGAGGCGGATGCGGCTCGTCTCGCGCGCCAGCCCGGCGAGCGTCGTCCAGGCGTCCGTGGGGCCGGGCAGGCCGTCGCCGTCGCCCATCCGGAGGTAGTGGTCGGAGCGGAAGAAGGCGCCGAACCCGAGGTCCTCGGTGGCCTTCGCGACCGCGAGGAGGTCGTCGTACGAGGCGCCCTGCTGGGGCTCGGTGAAGATGCGCAGGTCGATCTGGGTCATGCCGTCACCCTGCCACACCCGGCCGGGCGCTCCCCCGCGCTCCCGGGGGCCAGGCGCTCCTCCGGCCGGGGCTCAGCCGGCGAGCGGGACGAGGTCGAGCTCCTGGAACTCCGCGACCTCCGGCACCCAGCGCTCGGCGACGAACCCGCGGTGCGCGGGGTGGGCGTCGTACGCGGCGTACGCGGCGTCGTCGTCGAACACCATGGAGAACTGGAACGTCAGGGGGCTCTTCGGGCTGACCTGGCGCGAGACGGTGAAGTCCCGCACGCCCGGGACGGCGGTGAGCGTGCTCCGCGCGGTCGCGAGGAACTCCGCCTCCTCGGGGCTGTCGGCGGCGTGGACGAGGCGGAAGGCGACGGTGTGCTGGATCACCCGGCCACCCTAGGCGGCACCCGGGCGCTCGTGGCGGCCCCGCGCCGTGGACCTGGCCGTCGCCGTGGGTCGGGCCCGTGCCGTGGGTCGGGGTCCGTAGAGTCGGGGCATGCGCGTGAGCACCGTGATCCTGCCCGTCTACCCCTGGCGCGAGGGGCGCGCGGTGTGGCGCGAGGCCGACGACCTCGGCTTCGACACCGCGTACACCTACGACCACCTGTCGTGGCGCACCTTCCGCGACGGACCGTGGTTCGGGACCGTGCCGACCCTCACCGCCGCCGCGACCGCGACGGAGCGCGTGCGCCTCGGCACGCTCGTCACGACGCCGAACTTCCGCGAGCCGGTGACGTTCGCCAAGGACGTCATGACCCTCGACGACGTGTCGGGCGGCCGCGTGACGATCGGGCTCGGCGCCGGCACGACCGGGTTCGACGCGTCGGTGCTCGGCGGCGAGCCGTGGACGCCGCGCGAGCGCGCCGACCGCCTGCGCGACTTCACCGTGCTCCTCGACCGGCTCCTCACCGAGCCCGTGGTGACGCACGGCGAGGGCCACTACCGCGCCCACGAGGCGCGCACGATCCCCGGGCCCGTGCAGTCGCCGCGCGTCCCCTTCGCGATCGCCGCGACCGGCCCCCGCGGGCTCCGGCTCGCCGCCCGGTACGGGCAGGCGTGGGTCACGACGGGCGACGGGCGGCTCGGCGACGACGCGACGCCGGCCGAGTCCCGCGCGGCCGTGCGCGCCCAGGTCGAGCGGCTCGAGGCCGCGTGCGCCGACGCGGGGCGCGACCCGGCGACCGTCGAGCGCATCCTGCTCACCGGCTTCACGCCCGACCGGCCGCTCGACGCCGTGGACGCGTTCGTCGAGACGGCCGCGGGGTACGCCGCGGCGGGCATCACCGAGATCGTGCTGCACCGCCCGATCCCCGGCACGCAGTTCGCGGCGGACCAGGCCGTGTACGAGCGGGTCGCGACCGAGGGCGCGGCGCAGGTCGCCGGCCTCTGACGCTCAGAACTGGACGTCGAGCAGGAACCGGACCGGCGCGCGACGTCACGGTCCCGCAGGTCGGGCCGCCTGGATCAACGGTGCGGTGCAAGGTCTCGCCCGCCCGCCACACTCACCCTGCGGGACGACCACGACGCGGGGAGGCGACGTGCACAAGGCACCGGCGGGCTGGTACACCGACACGGCGGGATCCGGCAGCGAGCGCTGGTTCGACGGCGTCGGGTGGACCGACCTGACGCGCCCGCGCGAGCCCGCCGACCCGGCCCGCTCGACGCGGTGGGCCGTCGTGGTCGCCGTCGTCGTGGTGGTCGCGACGCCGCTCCTGCTGCCCCTCCTCGCGGGCTGACCCGGCCTCAGGCCCCGTCGAGGGGGCCGAGCACGCGGTACACGACGTGCAGGACGAGCGACGCCGCGCGCACCGAGACGAGCTCGAGCCGCTGCGGCGGGACCCCGTCGAAGATCCGGTCGCCGTGACCGAGCACCTGCGGCGCGACGTGCAGCCGCACCTCGTCGACGAGCCCCGCGGCGAGGTACTGGTTCGCCGTCGCCGCACCGCCCGCGACCGAGACGTCCCGGTCCCCCGCCGCCTCGCGCGCCTGGCGCATCGCCGACTCGATGCCGTCGGTGACGAAGTGGAACGTCGTGCCGCCCTCCATGACGAGGGGCTCGCGCGCGTGGTGCGTGAGCACGAAGACCGGTGCGTGGTACGGCGGCTCCGGTCCCCACCAGCCCTTCCACGCGGGGTCCCACTCGCCGCGTCCCGGGTCGAACATGTTCCGCCCCATGACGAACGCGCCCGCGGCGAGGATCGCCTCGAGCTCGGCGGCGTTCTCCTCCGCGGTCTCGAACATCCACCGGTGCAGGTCGACCCCCGCCCCGAACGGATGCTCCTGCGACTGGTCCGGCCTCGACGAGAACCCGTCGGCCGACACCGCCACGTCGAACGTCACGCGACCCATCACGACCTCACCCTCCGCGGCCCCGCGAGGCGACCGCCGTCGTCCGTCTGTCGAGTCCTCCGACCGCAGGCGTGCCAGGAACTCATCGCCCGCCGTGGACGCGACCGCACGAGGAAGAACCCGCACGTCGCGAGGCAGAGGCCGAGGGAGAACCCCGGTCCCACGAAGGAGACCCTGGCTCTGCCTCGGGCTACCCGGGCCCTACCTCGGGGCGGCGGCGGGCCGGGGCTCCTCGGTCGCGATGCGGAGCGCGGCGACGAGCTCGCGGTAGAGCTCGTCGGTCGCGAGGAGCTCGGCGTGGGTGCCGCGGGCCCGGACGCGTCCCGCCTCCATGACGAGGATGTGGTCGGCGTCGATCACGGTCGAGAGGCGGTGGGCGATGGTCACGACCGCGCGGTCGCGCGCGAGGTCCTCGATCACCGCGTGGACGGCGGCCTCGGTGAGCCCGTCGACCTGGGCGGTGGCCTCGTCGAGCAGGAGGACGTCGGGCGCGTGCAGGACGGCGCGCGCGAGCGCGACGCGCTGGCGCTCGCCGCCCGAGACGGTCGTCCCGACGAGCGACGTGTCGAGGCCGTCGTCGAGCGAGCGCACCTTCGCGGCGAGCCGCACCTTCTCGAGCGCGGCCCACATCGCGTCGTCGGTCGCCGACGGGTCGGAGAGCAGCAGGTTCTCGCGGATCGTGCCGGGCACGACCGGCGTCTCCTGCTCGACGTACGCGAAGCGTCGGCGCACGTCGTCGAAGGTCAGGGCGTCGTAGGGGACGCCGTCGAGCAGGATCTGCCCCGACTCCGGCTGGAGGAACCGCAGGAGGAGCGAGAACGTGGTCGTCTTGCCCGCGCCGGACGGCCCGACGATCGCGACCTGGCCGCGGCGCGGCACGTCGAGGTCGAGCTCGTGCACCACCGGCTCGCCGCCGGGCAGGTACCGGGCGGTGACGCCGCGCAGCGCGAGGCGCGGGGCGTCGTCGGGCACGACGGGCGAGGGCACGGCGGCGCGGACGACGACGTCGTCCTCCTCGGTCTCGATCGCCTGGACGTCGCGGATGCGGCCGGCGGCGGCGACGCCCGCCTGGAGCTGGCTGACGTTCATGGTGAGGCCGGTGACGGGCTCGACGATCTGGAACGCGTAGAGCAGGAAGGCCACGAGGCTCGACACGGCGAGCAGCCCCTGGTCCACGCGCCAGGCGCCGAGGGCGAGCACCACGATGATCGCGAGCTGGATGCCGCCGCCCGCGATCGACCACGCGACGGCCTCGGTGCGCACCGCCCGGACGCTGTGGCGCGCGGACTCCTGCGCGTCGTCGAGGACCCGCTCGACCTGCCGGGCCTCGGCGCGGCTCGCCTTGATCGTCCGGACGGCGCGCAGCCCGCCCTCGAGCGTCCCGCCGAGGCTGCCGAGCGACTCCTGCGCCTTCTCCTGGGCCTTCGCGATGCGGGGCATGAGCGCCCCGACGAGCACGCCGACGACGACGATCGCCGCGAGGGTCGTGCCCAGCAGGGCGAGGTCGAGGACGCCCATGAGCACGATCGTCCCGACGAGCGACACGGCGAGGTTCACGAGGTTGACGAGGCTCGACGACGCGGCCTCGCGCAGCAGCACGGTGTCCGACGTGACGCGCGTGACGAGCTCGCCCGTCGGCCGGCCGGTGAGCGCGCCGATCCGCGCGCGGAAGTACCGCCGGACCATCGACGAGCGGGCGTCGAGCACGACGCGCTCCGCGAGCGTGCCGAGCAGCACCCACTGCCACAGCCCGAGCACGAGGCCCACGACGAGCAGGCCGACGAGCGTGAGGACCGCCGGGGTGAGCGACGCTCCCGTGCCCAGCGTGTCGAGCACCCACTTCGTGACCATCGGCGTCGCGAGGGTCGCGGCCGTCGTGCCGAGACCGAGCACGAGGCCGAGCAGCAGCGTGCGGCGGTGCGGGCGGACGAACTGCCAGAGCACCCGGAGCCGGGGCAGGAACGGGCCCTTCGCCGTGTCGTCCGGGGCGGACGTCGAGGTCGGCGGGCCGGGGGCGTCAGTCGTGGACATGGTGTCAACCATGGTTGACATCCTCTCTCGTGTCAACGGTGGTTGACGCGCGGTCAGGTCCTGCGGTGTGGAACAGGCTTAGCCACTAGTGGAACACGACTGTTCCACTAGTGGCAAGAGGTGTTCCACGGCGGGGAGGGCTATCGTGGGCGCGTGACGGCACGAACCAGCACGCGGGGCGCCACCGCCGAGCCGGCCCCCACCGAGCCCGGCGACGGGTCGCCGCCGGAGAGCGGCACGCGCGCCCGCACCCGGCGCGCGATCCTCGACGCCGCGGTCGCCGTGCTGAGCACCGACAAGTCCGCGTCCCTCGGCGACGTCGCCCAGGCCGCGCAGGTCGGGCGCACCACGCTGCACCGCTACTTCCCCGAGCGGGCCGACCTCGTCGAGGCGATCGGCGCCGAGGCGGTCGAACGCACGCGCGCCGCGATCGCCGCGGCGCGCCTCGACGACGACAGCCCGGCGGCGGCGCTGCGCCGCCTGGCGTTCGAGTACTTCGACCTCGGCCCCTGGTACATGGTGCTGTTCAACGAGCTGTCGGACGGCGAGCCCGCCTTCTGGGCCGAGGCCGAGGAGGCGGAGGAACCGGTCCGCGCGCTGCTGCGCCGCGGCCAGGAGGACGGGGTCGTGGACGACCAGCTCAGCGTGTCGTGGCTCGTGCGGACCCTGTGGTGGATGCTCTTCAACGCCTGGTCGATGGCGGACGACGGCGAGGTCTCGCGCGCCGACGCGCTGCGCATGGCCGTGCGTAGCCTCGAGGGCGTCGCGCTCGCGCGCCCGGCCGGGGACCTCCCGTGACCGGCCCCGCCCCGCGCGAGGGCGTGGTCGAGCGCGTGCGGCGCTGGTGGCGGCGCGCCGACGAGGTCCGCACCGGCACCCGCTGGTCGAGCGTCGCGACCGTGCTCGGGAGCGTCGTCGTCGCGCTCGTGTGCCTGTCGCTCGTCCTGCGCGGGCGGGCGTGGGCGTGGGTCCCGCTCGTGCTCGCGGCGGCCGTCGCGCTGCGCGAGGTGCGCTGGCTGCAGCGCGTCGCGCGCAACGGCCGCGGTGACGACCACCGACCGCGGTACCAGGAGAACGCCCCGCGCTGAAGGCTCCGACCGCCCCCGCGACGTCGCACGCGGCCCCGCAGCCGACGTGCCGCCCCGGGGACTCTCGCCCGCCCGGGCGATCACGTGTCATCCGCAGGTCGCACCCGCGGCGCGCACAGGATCCACCGGACGGGCGACGCGCGCGAGGGGTCCGCTCGCGAAGACTGGGGGTACGGCGTCGGGCAGCGGCGCCGGGACACCCGGAGGCACCCGTGACGAGCCAGCCCCGCACCACCGCGACGACCTCGCCCTCGCGCGCCGCGGCACGCGGCCTGCGCTTCGTCGTGCGCCGCGGCGCCCGACGCCCCGCGCCGGTGCCGCGCCGGGTCGTGCCGCCCGTCGAGCGCGCGAGCGGCTGGCTCGTCGCGCTCGCCGTGGTCGCCGGTGCGGTGCTGTTCTCGGTCCTCGCGATGAACGCGTTCCTCGGCGGCTGACCCCGCCCTCTCAGGCCGGGTCGGACGCCGCGACGACCGGCGTGCCCCGGCGCGCCGGGGCGAGGCCCCGTGCGACGCCCGCGCGCTCGAGCCGCCGCGCGAGCAGCAGCCCGGCCCACGTGCCGACGAGCGCGCTCGCCATCATGAGCCCGACGATGAGCGCCTGCACGACCGGGGCCATGGACGCGGCGTCGAACGCGACGAACGCCGACCACGTGTACAGCGCCGAGAAGACGAACGTCGCGGCGTAGAAGAGCCACGACGCCCACACCCGGTACAGCGTCACGACGAACGCCAGCTCGAGCGCCGCCCCGACCATGAGGCACGTGAGGACGGACGACGCCCCGAGCGGGGACGCCGAGCTGATGACGCCCGCGACGAGCATCGTCAGCACGGCCGCGCCCGGGCGCCGCACGAGCGCGAGGGCGAGCACCGGCCCGACGATCCACAGCCCGAGCATCGCGGAGTACAGCACGGGGACGGTCGGGGCGAGCGCGGCCGCGACGAAGTTCGCCGGGACGAGCAGCACGCCCGTCGCGGCGCCGATGGCCGCGCACGTCATGAGGTAGCGCGTCGTGAGGGACTGACGGCGGGTGGTCGGCATCGGGGCTCCGGGGATCGGCGGGACGGTGGCGGTGAACTGAGGTGGCGAGCGGTGGCGGGACGTGTCGCGGCGGCCGGCGCCGCGGGCGGGCTCAGCCGGTGAGCGCGGCCACGACGACGAGCGCGATCGCCGCGGCGCCGCCCCACGTGGCGAGGAGGAACGCGACGTCGCGCACCCGGAACGGCACGACGACGCGCTCCGTGCGCGTCGCGTGGGCGCCGAACCCGCGGGCCTCCATCGCGAGCGACACCCGCTCGCCGTGGCGGATCCCGCCCGCGAGCAGCGGCACCGCGTAGCCGAGCCGGCGGCGCGCCCCGGCGAGAGGGCCCCGGCCGTGGTCGACGCCGCGCACGCGGTGCGCCGCGCGGATGACCTCGAGCTCGTGGCCGAAGCGCGGCACGAACCGCAGCGCCGCGAGCGCCGCGTACCCGACGCGGTACGGCACCCGCAGCTGCTGGACCATCGCGCGCACGACGTCCTGGCCCGTCGTCGAGAGCCCGCCCACGAGCACGAGGAGCAGGAGCGCGCACGTGCGCAGGCTCGTCGCGAGCCCGGTCGCGAGCGCGCCCGACCACAGCTCGAACGGCCCGACCGTCGCGAGGAGCACGGTGCCGTCGACGGCGCGCGGGTCGGTGAGCACGCCGAACGACACGGTCATGAGGGCGGCGAGCACCGGCAGGCCGAGCAGCAGCACGCCGACGACGCGCGCCGGCGGACGCACCAGGAGCAGGATCACGAGGAGCGCCGCGAGCCCGACGAGCGCGGGCGTCAGCAGGTCGCGGGTCGTGAACACCCACACGACGACGGGCAGCGGCCCGAACGCCGTGACGAGCGGGTCGTAGGTGCGCAGGTCCCACGCCGGGCCGGCGAACCGGCCGAGACGCGCGTCGCCGTCGGCCGTGTCCGCACCGGGGAGGGCAGGACCGCCGGCGAGCGAGCCCGCGCTCATGCCGGGACCTCGGCGCGCGCGGCGACGGGAAGGTCCGCGAGCCGCGCGACCCGGCGCCAGGCAGGGTGCGCGAGACCGCGCGTCGCCCGTGCGAGCGGCGGGGTCCGCAGGCCCGCCGCGTGCAGCACGTCCTCGTCGGCGAGCACGTCGGCGGGCGCACCGTCGGCGACGACGCTCCCGTCCGCGAGCGCGACGACCCGCGTCGCGTGCTCGGCGACGAGCTGCATGTCGTGGCTCACCACGACGACGGCCGTCCCCTCGCGGTGCAGCGCCGTGAGCAGGTCGAGGAGCTCGGCCGCGCGCTCGCGGTCCTGCCCGTAGGTGGGCTCGTCGAGCACGAGGACGTCGGGCCGGCACACGATCGCGGTCCCGACCGACAGGCGGCGCTTCTGGCCGCCCGAGAGCAGGAACGGGTGGCGGTCGCGCAGGTGCGCGAGGCCGAAGCGGCGAAGCACGTCCTCGACCCGCTCCGCGACCTCCTCCTCGGGCGCCCCGAGCAGGCGCAGCCCGAGCGCGAGCTCGTCGTCGACGCGCGACGTCACGAGCTGGTGCTCCGGGTTCTGGAACACGAACCCGACGTGTCGCGCGAGCTCGCGCGGGTCCGCGCGGGTCGGGTCGAGCCCCGCGACGGCGAGGCGTCCGTCGAGCGTGCCGCGGCGGGGGCGGAGCACGCCCGCGGCGAGCTGCGCGAGCGTCGTCTTGCCGGCGCCGTTCGCCCCGACGACGGCGACGAGCTCGCCCGCGCCCACCGCGACCGACACGTCGCGCAGGACCGGGGTCGCGTCGCGCCCCCGTCCGCGCCGGAACGTCACGCGGTCGACGACGAGCACGGGCGCCGCGGGCGCCGACGGGACCGCGCCACGGCCCTCGTCGCGGGGCAGCGCCGTGCCCCGCGCGCCGACCGGGAGCGGGTCGGGCCGGAGCGAGGCCGTGCCCGTGGGGTGGGGCGCCGTCGGGCGCGGGGCCGCCGGACGCGGGTCCGGGAGGTGCGGCGCGGCGTCGAGTGCCGCGGCGAGCTCGGCGGGCGTGAGCGGCACCGGGTCGAGCAGCACGCCCGCGTCGCGCAGCCGCAGGGCCGCGAGGGTCGCCGTCGGGAGCCACACGCCGAGCGCGGCGAGCTCGTCCGCGTGCCCTGCGAGGACGTCGCGGGCGGGACCGTCGAGCACGAGCCGGCCCGCGCCGTCGAGCACGACGACGCGGTCGACGAGCGACACCGCGGCGTCGAGGTCGTGCTCGACGAGGAGCACCGCCCGGTCGCCGCGGCCCACGACGTCGCGCAGCACGGCGTAGACCTCCTCCGTCCCGGCGGGGTCGAGGTTGGCCGTGGGCTCGTCGAGCACGAGGAGCGGGGACCCGAGGGCGAGCGCGCACGCGATCGCGAGCCGCTGGCGGCCCCCGCCCGAGAGCACGGCCGGGTCGTCGTCGCGGCGCTCCCACAGCCCGACGCGCCGCAGCGCGTCCTCGGCGCGCGCGAGCACGACGTCGACGGGCAGCAGCAGGTTCTCGGGGCCGAAGCACACCTCGTCGAGGAGCGTGCCCGTCACGACCTGGGCGTCCGGGTCCTGGAAGACCATCGCGACGTCGCGCGAGAGCTCGGGCGGGGCGTGGTCGGCCGTGGACCGGCCGCGCACGAGCACCCTCCCCGCGAGGTCGGCGCCGACGACGTGCGGCACGAGCCCGTTCGTCGCGAGCGCGAGCGTCGACTTGCCGCAGCCCGACGGGCCGAGGAACAGCACGGCCTCCCCCGGGCGGACCTCGAACGTCACGCCGTCCGGCGCGGGGGCCGCGGGGGCCGCGCCCGGGTCGTCGTCGTGGACGTGGTACCGGACGCTCACGTCGCGCACGGCGAGCGCCGGCACGTCCGGGGACGCGCCGGCAGGCGTCTCGTCCCCGGTCACGCAGCACAGGATAGGCGAACCTAAGCCGAGTGACGAGACCCGTCGCGCGAGCGTGCGGTCCGCGCGTCAGAGCCGCGGGTCGACGGGCTCCGACTCGAGCGCGAGCACGGCGAAGACCGCCTCGTGGACGCGCCACAGCGGCTCGCCTCGTGCGACCCGGTCGAGAGCCTCCAGCCCGAGCGCGTACTCGCGCAGCGCGAGCGAGCGCTTGCGGCCGAGCGAGCGCTCCCGCAGGCGCTCCAGGTGGTGCGGCTGCGTGTACTCGGGACCGTAGACGATGCGCAGGTACTCCCGGCCGCGGACCTTGAGCCCGGGCTGCACCAGGCCGCGACCGCGGCGCACGAGGTTGTCGAGCGGCTTCACGACCATGCCCTCTCCCCCGCTCGCCGTGAGCTCCTCCCACCACGCCGTCCCCGCGGCACGCGACGCGTCGTCCGCGAGGTCGACGACGAGGCGTCGCGTCGCGCGGAAGAGGTCCGGGTCGCGGGCGACGAGACCGTCGGCGACCTCGAGGTGCCACAGGTGGTCGCGGTCCGCGTAGGTGGACCCGCTCGCGCCCGGGGCGCCCGGGCGCCCGGCGGTGCCGCTCGCGAGCACCTGGAAGGGGGCCACCTGGACCCCTCGCAACGGGTCGTGGGCGACCCCGTCCGACGACCCGGTGTCCCAGCGGTAGCGGCGGTAGGCGTCGACGAACCGTGACACGTCCTCGGCCCGGTCGGCCGTCCGGCGACGCAGCGCCTCCACGTCGACGCCGCGGGCCTGCGCCGCGGCGAGCGCGTCGAGGGCCGGCGGCATGACCGCGCGCGCGGCCGCGCCGACGCTCGCGTACTGGTCGCGCAGGAGCTGGTCGGCCTTGAGCGACCACGGGAGCACCTCGGCGTCGAGCAGCACCCAGTCGGCGCCGAGCGCGTCCCACGTCCCCGCGGACTCCAGCGCCGCGGCCGCCCGGCCGAGGAGGAGCGCCGTGGCCGCGTCGTCGAGGAACGACCGACCCGTGCGCGTGTGGACCGCCCCGGGCGCCTCGATCCCGAACCGCTCCGCGACGACGCGGGAGGTCGCGGAGCCCGCGTCCCGCGGCACGAGCAGGACCGCGCGCGAGCCCATGTGCTTCTCCTCGCACACGACCCGGCCGACGCCGTCCCGCGCGTAGGCGGCGAACGCGCCGTCGGGGTGCTCGAGCAGTCCGGGCAGCGTCGAGGTCGCGACGGGGCTCATGGTCGGTGGCAGGTGGAGCAGGAGCCGCGGGTCGACGGCGAACCGGCTCATGACCTCGAGCGCTCCCGCCGCGTTCTCCGCGCCGACGGTCACGCGCCCGTGGTGGGCGGTCTCCACGACCCGGCGGCCGAGCACGTCGGACACGTCGAGCAGGTCGGGCTCGCGGCGCGCACGCGCCCCGCGCGCGTCGGGCCCCTCCGGCTCGACCTCGACCTGCGGGTCCGGGAGGAACGGCCGCGCGGGCTCGTAGTAGACGCGGGCGGCCGGGACCTGCACGAGCTCCTTCTCGGGGTAGCGCAACGCCGAGAGCTTCCCGCCGAAGACGCACCCGGTGTCGAGGCACATCGTGCCGTTGACCCACTCCGCCTCGGGCGTGGGCGTGTGCCCGTAGAGCACGACGGCCGCGCCCCGGTAGTCCTCCGCCCACGGGTAGCGCACGGGCAGACCGAACTCGTCGGTCTCGCCCGTCGTGTCGCCGTAGAGCGCGAAGCTGCGCACGCGGCCCGACGCGCGGCCGTGGTACGACTCCTTGAGCCCCGCGTGCGCGACCACGAGCGCGCCGCCGTCGAGCACCAGGTGCGAGACGAGGTCGCGGCAGAACGTCTCGACGTCGCGCCGGAACTCCTCCGGCTCGCCGGCGAGCTGGGCGAGCGTCGTCTCGAGTCCGTGCGACACCTGGACGTCGCGCCCGGAGAGCGCGCGCACGAGCTTGTGCTCGTGGTTGCCCGGGACCGCGAGGGCGTGGCCCGCGCGGACCATGCCCATGGCGAGGCGCAGGACGCCCGGCGAGTCGGGGCCCCGGTCGACGAGGTCGCCGAGGAAGACCGCGCGCCGGCCGTCCGGGTGCGACGCGTCGACGGGACGGCCCGCGTCGTCGCGCACCACGCCGTAGCCGAGCCGGTCGAGCAGGGTCACCAGCTCGTCGAGGCAGCCGTGCACGTCGCCGATCGCGTCGAACGGGCCCGTCTCGTCGCGCCGGTCGGTGAGCAGCGGCGTGCGGACGACCCGCGCGGCCTCGACCTCCTCGGTGCCACGCAGCACGTGGACGCTCCGGAACCCCTCGCGCTGCAGGCTCTTGAGGGACGAGCGCAGGGCGGCCCGCTGACGCTTGACGACGTGCGCGCCGAAGTCGCGGTCCGCACGCTCGGCGTTGCGCGCGACGGCGACCTTCTCCGGCACGTCGAGCACGATCGCGACGGGCAGGACGTCGTGCGCGCGGGCGAGCGCGACCAGGGACCTGCGGGCCTCGCGCTGCACGTTGGTCGCGTCGACGACCGTGAGGAGGTTCGACGCGAGGCGCCGGCTCACGATGGTCTCGAGCACCTCGAACGCGGCCGCCGTCGCCGACTGGTCGTTCTCGTCGTTCGACACGAGGCCGCGGCACACGTCCGAGGACACCGTCTCGTACGGGCCGAAGCGCTCGCGCGCGAACGTGGACTTGCCGGAGCCCGAGACGCCGACGAGCACCACGAGGCTCGACGCGGGGACCTTGAGCTCGCGGACCGCCGCGGCCTCCGCGGTCCGCCCCGCGCCCTCGTCCGGAGGCACGACCGTCGCCTCCTCCGCCGTCGGCACGCTGTGCCCGTTCATGCCGTGCCCACCTCTCCCGTGCCCGCCTCTCCCGTTCCCATCGCTCCCGTTCTCGTCGCTCCGATCCCCGGCCCCGCGGGGCCGGCGCCCTGCTCCGGCAGGAGGGTGAAGACCGCCATCTGGGTCGCGGGCCCGGTGCCGTGCCCGTCGGGCCCGCCCGCGTCCACCGGTCCGACGTCGCGGTACCCGACCGCGTACCCGAACCGCGCGCCCGCGGCGTCGGCCCAGTCGCGCAGCTCGGCACGGGTCCACTCGAACCGGTGGTCGGGGTGGCGCAGGCCGCTGCCCGGACCGGGGAGCAGGTGCTCGTAGTGCACGTTGTACTCCGCGTTCGGGGTGGTCACGACGACGGTGCGCGGTCGGGCGTGGCCGAGCACGGCCCGTTCGAGGGCGGCGAGGCGCGAGGGGTCGACGTGCTCCACGACCTCCATGAGCACGGCGGCGTCGAACCCGGCGACGCGGTCGTCCGCATAGGTGAGCGACGACTGCACCAGGCGCACGCGCTCGCGCTCGGCGTCGCTCGCCTCGTGCAGGCGCAGCCGCTCGGCCGCCCGCTCCAGCTCGCGCACCGAGACGTCCGTGCCGAGGACGCGCGTGAAGGTCCGGTCCGCCGCGAGGCGCCGCAGCAGCGCACCCTCGCCGCACCCGAGGTCGACGACGGTGCGGGCGCCCGCGTCGTGCAGGGCCGCGAGGACGGCGTCCGCGCGCTGCTGCGCGAGCGGCGGCGCGGACGCACGGGGCGCGGTCGCGGAAGGTCCCGGGCCGGCCGCGGCCTCCTCGGACGACTCGTCGCCGGGCGCCGTCAGCCGGCCGACCGCGTCGGCGACGTAGCGCCGCTGGTGCGCGAGGTAGCGCTGCGCGATGCGCTCGCGCTCGGGGTGCTCGGCGAGCCAGCCGCCGCCGGCGCGCACGAGCTTGTCGATCTCGTCGGTCGACACCCAGTAGTGCTTCGCGTCGTCGAGCACGGGGAGGAGCACGTACAGCTGGGAGAGCGCGTCGGCGAGGCGCACGCTGCCGCCCAGGCGCAGGTCGACGAAGCGCGAGGCCCCCCAGGCGGGGACGGTGGGGTCGAGCGGCGCCTCGGACGCCTCGACCGACCAGCCGAGCGGCTCGAAGAGGGCGCGTGCGAAGGCCGCACCCTCCCGGCACGGCAGCGACGGGACGTGGATCTCGAGCGGCAGCGGCCGTGCCGCGAGGTCCGGGCGGGCGTCGCACCGGCCCGCGGCGGCCGTGGAGAACACCTTGCCCAGCGCGACCGCGACCATCGAGGACGCCGCGTACGGCCGGTCGTTGACGTACCGCGCGAGAGCGAAGCCGGAGCTCCCGGACCCGTTGAAGCGCTTGTCCCGCACGATGCCGACGGGGTCCACCTCGAGGAGCAGCGCCGCCGTGCAGCGCTCGGGCGTCGCCTCGGGGTAGAAGACGTGCGCGCGCCCCACGGCGAGGTCGAACGTCTGGGCACGGTCCGGGTGCTTGTGCAGCAGGTAGCCCAGGTCGGTCGCGTCCTCGAGGCCGAGGTCGGGTGCCGCCGTCGCGGTGAGGGTCACGAGCATGGCGGTCATGCTGCCACCCGGTGCCCGCCCGGGGCACGAGGATTCGCCCGCGTTTCAGCCGCCCGGGCCATCGACGCGGGACCGTCGCCGGGGCTACCGTCGAGGGACGGGCGACGCCGCTCAGGCTCGCCCGGCCAACGGAGGACGGGGTCGCGATGACCGCCGACGACCGGCAGGACGCGTCGCCCGGGGACGGCGACGGCACGTCGGAGGTCGACGCGTTCGCGGAGCGCCTGTTCACGGCCACGCTCGGCGCGGTCGACGTGCTCTCGGTGTACGTCGGCGACCGGCTCGGCTGGTACCGCGCGCTCGCCGCGGCGGGACCGCTGACGTCCGGTGCGCTCGCCGAGGCGACGCGCACGCACGAGCGCTACGCGCGCGAGTGGCTCGAGCAGCAGGCGGCTGCGGGCATCCTCGCCGCGGAGGACGCCGGCGCGGCGCCTGCCCTCGGCGCCGACCCGCAGGACGTCGCCCGCGAGCGCCGCTACGCGCTGCCGGCCGCGCACGCCGAGGTGCTCACGGACACGGCGTCGCTCGCGTACACGGCTCCGCTCGCGCGGTTCGTCGGCGCGATCGGGCCGCAGCTGCCGCACCTGCTCGACGCGTACCGGGACGGCGGCGGGGTCTCGTGGGACCAGCTCGGCGACGACGCGCGCGAGGCCCAGGCCGACGTGAACCGGCCCTGGTTCGAGCGCGAGCTCGGGCCCGCGCTGGGGCGTCTGCCGGACGTCGACGCGGTGCTGTCCCGTCCGGGCGCGCGCGTGGTCGACGTCGGGTGCGGGTTCGGCTGGTCGACCCTCGCCGTCGCGCGCGCGTACCCGGGGGCCGTCGTGCACGGCGTCGACGTGGACCGCCCGTCGGTCGAGGCGGCGCGGGCCGCCGCGCAGGAGGCGGGGCTCGCGGACCGGGTCGCGTTCCACCACGCCGACGCCGCGGAGCTCGCCCTGGCCGACCCGTTCGACGCAGCGTTCGCGTTCGAGTGCGTCCACGACATGCCGCGCCCCGTCGCCGTGCTCGACGCGGTGCGGCGCGCGATGCGCCCGGACGGCGTGGTCGTCGTCATGGACGAGGCCGTCGGCGACGAGTTCACCGCTCCCGCCGACGACGTCGACCGGATCATGTACGGCTACAGCCTCTTCGTGTGCCTGCCCGACGGCCTGTCGACGCAGCCGTCCGTCGGGACGGGCACGGTGATGCGGCCCGCGACGCTGCGGCGCTACGCGCTCGAGGCCGGGTTCTCCGACGTCGAGGTGCTGCCGGTCGACGACTTCTCGTTCTTCCGCTTCTACCGGCTCGCGCTCTGACGGGCAGCGCCGCCGCCGAGGGCGCAGCGGTCGGCACCGGGTGTCACGCCAGGTGTCACGCCGGGGGCGGCGTCTCCCAGGCCGCCTCGTCGCCGACGTGGATCGTCCCCGACGACAGGAGCCGGCACACCACCCCGCCGCGCCGGTGCATCGAGCGCATCGCACCCGGGGCGATCCAGTCGTCGAGGAGCCGGCAGGGTGCGGCGATGCGCAGCACCTGCAGCTGGACGTCGCCGAGCGTGAGGAACGACCCGGGCCTCGTCGGGAGGTCGCCGTGCGTGAGGGTCACGTTGCGCCGCGTGAGGCCGGGGTCGATCTGCCGCCCGAGCTCGGCGGACGCGGCGGCGAGGTCCGCGAGCGTCTGCACCGTCACGTGGCGGTGCTTCGAGCCGTGGTAGCGGTCGCCGACGAGACCGCGCCCCTCCTCGGCCTCCACCTCGGGCACCGTCCGGGTGGGCAGGCGACGCGCCTTCGCGACGTGGATGGCGTGCACGCGGGGCGGTTCGGTCACCGGGCCAGGGTGCCACCGTGCGCGGGCCCGCACCAGCACGCGCTCGCCGGGCAGGGAGGCGGCACCGGTGTACCGTCCCGTCCATGACCGACGTCCGCAGCCGCACCCATGCCCAGGCCGTCGACGCAGCGATCGAGCTCTTCACCCGGCAGGGCTACGAGCAGACCACCGTCGAGGAGATCGCCGACGCCGCCCAGGTCAGCCGCGCCACGTTCTTCCGGCGCTACCGGTCGAAGGAGGACGTGGTCTTCGCGGACCACGAGCTCCTGCTCGACGAGGTGGTGGTCATGCTGGCGGCCACCCGTCCCGTGCCCGACGCCGCGGGGAACCTCGTGCCGGACCCGTCCGTCGACCCGTACCTCGAGGTGTGCCGCGCGGCGCGCCTCGTGTTCGACCACCACGTGGGGCAGCGCGAGACGTCGATCGCGCGCCACCGCCTGCTGCAGCAGGTGCCGGCGCTGCGCGACCGCGAGCTGGTCACGACGCACCGCTACGAGCGCGCGTTCACCGCGTACCTGCGCGACGCGCTGCCGCCCGGGGAGCGGAGGTCGACCGCGTCCATCGCGTTCGCCGCGTCGGTCGTCGCGGTGCACAACGCGCTCCTGCGGCGCTGGCTGCGCGAGCCCGCGCAGGACCTGCGGCCCCGGCTCGAGGAGGCGTTCGCCGACCTGCGGCGCGCCGCGATCGGGCGGTTCGCGGCCGAGGACGCCGCGGACCCGGTCCCCGGCACGGCCACGAACGGCGAGCGCCGGGTCGTCGTGACGGTCGTCGAGGCGGGCGCCGACCCCGCGGACGTCGCGGACGACGTCGCGCGCGCGGTGCGCGACGCGCTCGGGCCCCGGTAGACCCCTTCGCCCGAGGCGTGTCCAGCCCGTGGACGGTCACGGGCCGCGGACGGGTGCGGCGGGAATGCGCGCGTAGCATCGGCGGTTGCAGAACGCAGTACGCACGAACGTGCTCCGGGGTCGGTGCAATTCCGAGCCGGCGGTGACAGTCCGCGACCCGCGCCCTACGCGCGGTTGACCTGGTGGAACTCCAGGACCGACGGTGACAGTCCGGATG